>ERZ761607.195-NODE-195-length-124484-cov-107.131979_pt1 | contig 124484 bp, 102 predicted proteins | sample MGYA00511164_ERZ761607 | MGnify/ENA primary metagenome ERZ761607 (study PRJEB28899, sample SAMN02445080) | bioreactor sludge metagenome | biome: EBPR sludge | place: Australia: Brisbane, Thorneside Wastewater Treatment Plant | collected 2011-06-22 ... | reverse complement strand
TAAAAGTTTATTATCGGGAGATAAAAGTTTATTATCGGGAGATAAAAGTTTATTATCGGGAGATAAAAGTTTATTACCGGGAGATAAGTGTTTATTATCAGAACGTTTAAAATCTACTTTTTATTACCTTAGAGGCAGTTTTTTACTCCAAAATTGTATTTTTTTACCTTCGGCTTGGTGGTAAAACCGGCATAAAGCCACTTGTAGCCTTGTTTTATTTACCAAGTTAAAGAGCGTAGGAGGGTATTTAGTTGGTTTTAGTTTGTGGGAAAATCTTGAAGGTTTATTTTTTTTAGGTAACTACTTAGGTACTGCCCATCTTGCAAGTTCATGGCGTATTTGCAGGCTAATGGGTAAGATTTCCGGCAACAATTAGCACACGGATAACACGGATGCGGCTGATTTGCACAGATTTTTTAAAAATAGCAGTTACTAATACCCTCTCTTTTTTCTTTGCGCCTTTGCGTCTTGGCGTGAAATAGAGTAGTGCCTGAAATATTGCCAATTCGCCTGCAAACACGTCATAAGTTTGATGGGGGTGGGCAGCACCTTTTTAGGTTTGTCAAATCTATAATGTCTTTGTGCTAAATTACACCAAAAACACAGCCAAAATTGACTACCCAAATACTGTTATTACCCGATGAAAATGCAAAAATAACCAACAAATCAGCCTGCAAGGTGTTTGTGTCGGTATTATTGCACAAAAAGGGATAAATCTGACAATGTTTATCGGGCTGTAAAAAAATGCGTACCTTTGTGGTAAAACATTGCAGCAATAAAAATGAGGGCATTGGTGTTTATATTTTTGTTTTTGAGCAGCCTAAGTATGGCTCTGTTTAGTTGCACATCGCCAAATAAAGGAGAATCGGGCAAGAAAAAATCATCAAAATCTGAAATTCAAGAAGTGCAAATAGTGGTAAAATTGACCAACACCGCTACCATTGATTCTTTGGTACGCTTGTATGCCGATTTTAAAATGCAGCCCATTCAAGCGCTTTCTGCCCAAGATAATATGTGGTATGTAAGCGCAAAAGTGGGCAACGGTTATGCCTTAGTAGAAAACATGCGCAAAAACCCGATAGTAGAAGCCGCCGAATTATCTAATGCCACCCTCCCCACTCCGCCCCCAAAAAAGTAAACCAATCTTAATAGCTCATCAGCTCCTTTTTTCCATTTAATCAGTCGTTTTTCATGAAAACAAAGTTGTTACTCCTATCCATGTGGTTATTGTGCAGTGTTATGGTTATGGCACAGGCAAACTACATACCCGGCGAGTTTATAGTGCAAATTAAGCCCAATAAAGACGTAAACGAAGTAGTGCGCCACTTTCAAACTTTTGACGGTAAAAACACTAAACTACGGGTGAAGAAAAAATTAGTACCCACCCTCAACATTTACCTGCTTAGTTTTGACTTCACCAAAATTACCCAGCCCCGTTTGCTCGATGCCCTATTTAAACATAAATCGGTAAACATCATACAAAACAACCACATTACCCAACACAGAGCTACCATACCCAACGACCCGGAGTTTAACAACCAATGGCAATACATTAACACCGGCGCAAGCGGCGGCGTAGTAAATGCCGACCTTGACGCTGAACTTGCCTGGGATATTGCCACCGGCGGCGTTACCGCACTGGGCGATACCATTGTGGTTTGTGTAGTGGACGATGGTTTAGACCTTACCCATACCGATTTTACCTCTAACCGATGGTTTAACTACGCCGAAATACCCGGCAATGGCATAGACGATGACGGCAACGGTTATACCGATGACTACCGTGGCTGGAATGCCGATAACAATACCGATGATATTGCAGGCGGCTTTTTTGGCGGCTTTCATGGTACGCCCGTTGCCGGCATAGTAGGCGCTAAGGGCAACAACGGCATAGGCGTAAGCGGGGTAAACTGGAACGTAAAACTGATGATAGTAGTAGGCGGCAGTGGCAACGAAGCCGATAATATAGCCGCTTATTCCTATCCGCTTACCATGCGCACCCGATACAACCAAACAAACGGCGCACAAGGCGCTTTTGTGGTAGCTACCAACTCCTCATGGGGTACCGATTTTGGGCAGCCTGCCGATGCGCCCCTTTGGTGTGCCATGTATGACGAAATGGGCGTACAAGGCATTTTGAGCGCCGGCGCTACTGCCAACGTTAATGTAAACGTGGATATACAAGGCGACCTGCCCACTGCCTGCCCCAGCGATTACCTCATTTCGGTAACCAACCTGCGCCGAAACGACGTAAAAGTTACCTCTGCCGGTTATGGCATTACTACCATAGACTTGGGCGCTTACGGCGAGGATACCTGGACAGTGGCTAAACCAAACAACTATGCCGGTTTTGGCGGCACATCGGGCGCTACGCCACACGTAGCAGGCGCGGTGGCGCTACTTTATTCGGCTCCTTGTTATCAATTAGCAGCATTAGCCCGCACCAACCCGGCTGAGGCTGCCCTGCTCGTAAAACAGTTTATCCTTGACGGCACAACGCCCAACGCCAGTTTAGCCGGCATTACCGTTACAGGCGGCAGATTAAACATGCACAATGCCCTGCAACTTGCCATGAGCATGGATTGTGCCGATACGGGTTGCCCCGCACCTTATGCGCTGCAAGCAAGCAATATAACCGATGTAAATGCCACCATAACATGGAACACCTCAGCGCCGGTGGGCAATTTTATTGTGCAATACAAACCCGCAAATGAGGTAAACTGGAACGTAACCACCGCTACTGCCAACGCTGTATCTTTATCGGGCTTACTGCCTTGTACTGCCTATCAGGTAAGCGTAGCATCGGTTTGTGATACCATTGCCAGCGGATTCTCTTTTACCTACACCTTTACCACACAAGGCTGCTGCGTGCCTCCCTCAGCAGTTACTTTTTCGGGCATAAACACCAATTCGGCAGTGGTAAACTGGACCGATGTATTTGGCGCACTCGCCTACCTCATTGAATACCGACCAGTGGGCGCTACCGCTTGGCTCTCAGTATCGGGCGATGCAGGCAGCGCCGCTTACACCCTTACCGATTTAATGCCCTGCCAGCAATACGAACTGCGTATGGCAACTTTTTGCAGTACTTTTGCTTACAGCGCAAACTCGGCTGTTTTTACCTTTGCTACCTTTGGCTGCGGCGCTTGTATAGACCTTGCCTACTGCCCCGCCATAAGCGAAGACGACAGTTATGAACACGTGCAAAATGTTACCTTAGGCAGTTTTACCAACCCCAGCAGTGAGAGCGGCGGTTATGCCAATTTTACCAACCTGCCTACCACTCCCATACTCACCGCCGGTCAGTCTTATCCTATTTCACTAACACCGGGTTTTTCGGGCGCTACTTATGAGGAATACTGGCGCGTGTGGATAGACTATAACCAAGACGGTATTTTTACCGACCAAACCGAGCTTGCTTTTGACTCAGGCTCCGCTTCCTCTGCCACGGTTACCGGCGCAGTAGTTGTACCCATTACCGCATTGCCCGGCAATACCCGTATGCGCATTATTATGAAATGGATAGAAGACGACCTAACTCCACCCTCGCCCTGCGGCACTATTGAATACGGTGAAGTAGAAGATTACTGCGTACTCATAGAAGCCGGCAGCGCTTGTGCCGTATTAGTACCGGCAAATCTTAGTGCACAAGATATTTCTACTAATGCAGCCCTGCTCTCATGGACAGGTGCGCCATCTTGCCAAACCTACACCCTGCAATACAGCATACAAGGCAGCGCCAATTGGACTACCATAGCCGATATTACTACCCAAAGCTACACCGTATCGGGCTTAACAGACGCCACTTTATACCAGTTTCAGGTACAGTGCAATTGCAGCGATGGGGCGAGCGCTTTTTCTCCGCCTTTTACCTTTATAACTGAGCAGTCATGCCTTTCGCAAATTCCTGCCAACGTTACCATACAAAACGTAGGTGAAACCAACGCACAGGCAGCCTGGGACGCTTTGCCATTCTGTGTAAGTTATACCGTGCGTTACCGCATAGTAGGAACGGCAGACTGGCAGGTTATTTTCAGCGCCAATAACAGCACTACACTCTCAGCGCTTACGCCCGGCAGCAACTACGAGCTAAGCGTAAGCTGTAATTGCGATGACGGCAGTGGTAATTTTTCCGACTCGGTTACCTTTAATACCTTTAATACCGGTATCAGCCCTGCACAGCCGCAACCCACTTTGCTGCAAGCCTACCCCAGCCCCTTTACCACCGAAATAGCTATCCACAGCCAATACGCCGCTGCCCAATCTGCACAGCTTATACTCATAGATATTAGTGGTAAAATAGTTTGGCATTCCGAAACGGTTCAGCTCGCAAACGGCATTTCCCGATATGCCCTGCCCAACCTGCCCGATGGCTTGTATGTATTGCAGGTAAAAAACACCTACGGCGCACTCATGCACGCCCAAAAAATGCTCAAAATGCCCACTAAATAAACCGGCAGTTTTTACCGATACCTACCCCAACTGAAAACAAAAATCCCGAACTAACTAAATTTTAAGAGCCTTAGTTCGGGATTTTTTAATGATAACTACTTACCCTGCCGGTAACTGAGGAGAAGTATAAGTGAGGCAAAAAAAGATGTCAGGGCTATGCCCCTTCAACTTGTTATTTTTAGGGGCGTAGCCCTGAAATTTTACCGTTTAAACGCCCTTTAAATACCGATTTTCCGAAGTATTCAACTGTTTTTAAAAAATCTGTGTAAATCAGCCTCATCTGTGTTATCCGTGTGCTAATTGCTGCCGGAAACCTTACCAATTAGCCTGCAAATAGGCAATGAACCTATATAGTGGACAAGTACCTGACCAGATACTTTTAATGATTTACAACCCCATATTACCCATTTTGCCCGATAACCAAAAAAAACAGTTCTTTTTTTAGCGCTTATTTTGGTGAATACAAAATAAAACCCTACTTTTGCGCTTCAAAATTTGAAACGTATGCCAAAAATGAAAACACATTCCAGCGCCAAGAAAAGGTTTACCATAACCGGCTCTGGAAAAATTAAGCGAAACAAGGCATGGAAAAGCCACTTATTAACGCACAAAACTAAAAGCAGAAAACGCCGGCTTGGGCGCAGCACCTTTGTAAAAGCCTGTGACCTATCGCGCGTAAGGTTGCTTTTAGTAATGTAGTTGTAATAAATGAGTTCTCAGTACATCATCAGCCTTATTTTTTTAACCAAACACCCTAACCGTCATTAGTGAGGTTGCGGTTACCTGCGCAGGGTTACTGCGTTAGGTTCTTTCTTAACAAGAAATTTTTTTACCATGCCACGGTCAGTAAATCATGTAGCGTCAAAGGCAAGACGCAAAAAAATGCTCCAGCTCTCCAAGGGCTTTTTCGGTCGCCGAAAAAACGTGTGGACAGTAGCCAAAAACACCATTGAAAAAGGCTTACTCTATGCTTATCGCGACCGCCGTCAGAAAAAACGCAATTTCCGCGCTTTGTGGATTATGCGTATCAACGCCGCTGTTCGCCCCGAAGGATTGAGTTACTCCAAATTTATGGGGTTAATTCACCAGCAAAACGTAGGGCTGAACCGCAAAACCCTCGCTAATTTAGCCGTATATCACCCCGAGGCTTTTAAAGCAGTGGTTAATTCGGTAAAATAACCCGCTCATTTACCCGTCTCAGCCCCGCTGAGTATCTTGCAAGCCGCAATGCCCCATTATCGGGTATTGCGGCTTGTATTGTTTAGGGTGCGGCAGGGCACGCCCTTTCTCTTTCAAAAAATCGGCGCTAATCAGCTCCATCCGTGTTATCTGTGTGCTAATGGCTGCCGGTTTTAAGGCGGGGCAATGCAAACCCTACCCTTATCGGGCATTCATTTTAACTCCAACCTCGCGTTGATTTACAAAAAAACTGCGCTAAACACTTTTTTATGCGCATGAGGGCTTATATTTGGGCTTCAAAAATCAATACCCATGTTAAAACATAAAGCCATACTGCCCCTTATGCTACTTTTATTAACAACCGCTTCTGTGTGGGCGCAAAACAGGTCGGTAGCGGTGGTGTACGATAATTCGAGCAGTATGACCGAGTACGGGCAATGCGAAGGTATTAACTATGCCATGCAGGTATTGGTAGGGCTGCTACACCAACAAGATGAACTGTCTGTTTTTAAAATGCAGCCGCCAAATGGCACACCCATCAATTTGTTTTCAAAAAACGATGCTATTAAACAAATTTCAAACACCTATAACTGTTTAGAAAGAACTACCCCTTTTACCGCCATAGCCAATGCCGCCCAACAACTGCGTAAAAGCAACAAACCACTAAAATGGCTCATCATTTTATCTGACGGCGAAATAACAGAGCAGGGTTTTGAACTCAGTTACCCCAATGACTTGCAGCAATTAGTTACCCAAGCCGGCGCCCGAATCATTTTTTTAAACGTAAATGCTAAGGCTAATGTGTTAGATACCTTTTTAGACGCAAAAGCCCCCACAACCAAAACCCTGCGTACAAAAGGCAATTTTACCGATGTGGTAAACACCATGGAACAGATTGCAAGCGGGGTGATGACTTTTTCAAACGGCATAACCGTACAGCAGCAAGGCAACACAGCCAAATTTACCTCACCTGTTCCACTGCGGAGGGTGGTGGTATTGCAGCAGCAAACCTCCCAAACATCGGGTAAATTACCGGCTATAACCGGCGCAACGGCAGGCGGAAAATCGCTATCAATAGACAAAAGTTATAATGCCCAAAAATCAAAAGGTACTTACGGTATGTCGGGCAATGTTACGCATTTAGAGCCATCGGGCATAGGGGTTATTCCTTTGGGCGAGGTAAGCATCAACTTTAACGCCTCGCCTAATTTTCAACGCACCAAGTTTTTTCCGGAGGCGGCGGTAAAACTCAGTACCGAACTCATAGGCGGTACACAGCAGCAGCAAAGCTCCGTATATAAAATATGCGATACCGCACAACATGTTCTACTTACAGCCACCCTTACCGATGACAACGGTAAACCACTCTCAAACGATGTGCTTAAAAAGTGTAAGGTGAACTGTATAAATGAAACCAATGCACAAAAAACAACCTTGCAGTTTGACCCCGCTACCGGTAAATTTACCGCCAAAATACCCATGACCGGCAGTAAAATTACCCTTTCTGTTTCGGCAGAGTTTACCGGCTATTTTAACCTTCTCAGTAATATATATACCATAGAAAAAGAAAAATGTGTTATCCCCAAAGCGGTTTTTGATGCTAAGGGCGGTATTACCACCCTCACCGCTAAGGTAACCCAACTTGCCTATGCACCTTCGGTTACGGTAACGCCTAAAATTCAGCAAGATAACGGCTTGCTGCGTACTCCTACCCCTGCCGAACTAAAACAGTTAGAAATTATTCAGTTAAACGATAGCAGGCTGAAACTGCGTGTAGATAAAAACCCCGATGGCTCTTTTACCATAAAACCTACTACCCGAATTTGCGCCTGTTTTACACCCACCGGTTCTGATAACTTACAGTTTGAACTTAGGAGCAAATCGCCTTCCATTAAAACCGATACCAATAACAAACTCACCGTAGCCGTAACCGTACAAGACGATACCTTTTGGGCTAAATGCGGCGCTTTGATAATTGCCTTGTTAGTAATTTTGCTGTTATTGTGGTATATAAGAGGCATTATTATTAAACCTCGGTTTTGTTTGGGCAGCGAAATTATTTATACCCGCGTAACCAATGTAATCAAAAATAAACCCAAAAGCTACCCATTGCCGGGTTCGTTTTTTAACCGATGGCTAATACCCTACAAACCCGAAAAAATAATGGTGGGCAGCGTAATGTTTATAGCAGGCAGCCGTTGCAGCCATATTTTGGTTAGCGCCAAAACCCAAAACGAATACATGTTTTTAGCCGGTATGCCCTTAGATAACCCGGGTAAAAAAGACGAACGACTTAGCAATGGCGAAAAGGTAGAAGTAGTTACCGGTAGCATTAAAGAATCTTACGAATACCGAAAATTAGATAACAGGGGAGAGATTATTTAATTAACAAATTTATTGCCCCCGTAAAACGACCAATAACACCCAAAAACATGACTTTAAGCTGGAACGAAATAAAAGACCGAGCATTACAATTCTCAAAAGAATGGGCAAACACTTTAAACGAACAAGCCGATGCAAAACCATTTTTAGTGGAGTTTTTTAATGTGTTTGGCATTAGCAGCAAACGCGTTTCTACTTTTGAGCATAGAGTGAAAAAATTAGACGACAAAGATGGTTACATTGACCTGCTCTGGAAAGGAACAATTTTAATAGAAATGAAAAGCAGGGGTAAAAACCTTGACAGAGCCTACTCGCAAGCCATTGACTATACGTATGGACTTAAAGAACACGAACTCCCCAAATTTATACTGATTGCTGACTTTGAAAACTTTAGGCTGTATGACCTTGAAGACAATAAAACAGTTGATTTTAAACTTGCCGACTTGGTAAACAACGTGCAGCATTTTGGTTACTTAATTGGCTACCAAAAAAAAGTTTACAAAGAGCAAGACCCTGCAAACATAAAAGCAGCCGAGTTGATGGGTAAACTCCACGATAGGTTGGAAGAAATAGGCTATACCGGACACCCATTAGAGGTTTACCTCGTGCGTATTCTGTTTTGCCTATTTGCCGAAGACACCACCATTTTCAACAAACAACAATTTCAGGATTACATAGAACAACGCACCAATACAGACGGCAGCGACCTTGCCGCTAAACTCCAAGAACTGTTTCAGGCGCTGAACACACCCAAAGAAAACCGATTTAAAAATTTAGATGAACAACTTGCCGATTTTCCATACATAAACGGAAAATTGTTTGAAGAAATACTGCCTGTGGCAAGTTTCGACAGTAAAATGCGGCAAGCGTTACTAAATTGCTGTTACATAGATTGGAGCAAAATTTCGCCCGCCATTTTTGGCTCCATGTTTCAGAGTGTAATGAACCCCCATGAACGCAGAAACTTAGGCGCACACTACACCGGCGAAACCAACATTTTAAAACTCATTAAACCGCTTTTTCTTGACCAACTTTGGAAAGAATTTGAAAGTGTAAAAGACAACAAAAACAAACTTCCCGAATTTCACAAAAAACTAAGCACCCTCAAATTTCTTGACCCTGCCTGCGGTTGCGGTAACTTTTTGGTAATCACTTATAGAGAACTGAGACTGTTAGAATTTGAAGTGTTGAAAGCCCTCAACAAATCGGGGCAAACCGTTTTAGACGTTAGCCAAATACTTTGGGTAAACGTTGACCAATTTTGCGGCATTGAATACGAAGAATTTCCTGCCCGAATTGCCGAAGTAGCCATGTGGCTCATAGACCACCAAATGAATATGCTGGTAAGTAGTGAGTTTGGGCAATACTTTGTGCGTTTACCATTAAACAAATCGGCAAACATTGTGCACGGCGATGCTTTAGAAATAGCATGGCAATCACTGCTAAATCCGGTAAATACGGTTAATGTTGTGGCAAAACATGCCAATATATATTTGGTAAACGAACCCCAAATAGAATATGGAACGGTGAATGTTCAAACTGAATCTTGCTCAGTACAAAAAGGAAAGCCGGAACAACCAAACGAAGTAAAATTTGATTACATTTTAGGAAATCCGCCCTTTATTGGTTCTAAAATGATGAAGCCGTATCAGCGCAACCAAATTGTAAGAGAGTTTGACCATGCAGACGGCAGCGGTGTTTTAGACTATGTAACCGGTTGGTACATAAAAGCCGCCAAATATATTCAAGGTACGAAAACCAAAGTAGCATTTGTTTCTACCAATTCCATTGTTCAGGGCGAGCAAACCGGCATACTATGGGGGCAATTGCTACACAAATACCACATAAAAATACACTTTGCCCATCGCACCTTTAAATGGAGCAACGAAGCCAAAGGCAATGCAGCCGTTTACTGTGTAATCATTGGCTTTGCTAATTATGATACGCCCAACAAAAGTATTTTTGAGTATGAAGACATCAAAGGTGAAGCCCACGAAATAAAAGCCAAAAACATAAACCCCTATTTGGTAGATGCAAAAGACATTTTAATTACCAAACGAACAACACCTATTTGTAATGTTCCCAAAATAAAGTTTGGTAATCAACCAATAGATGGGGGCTGGTTAATTTTAGATGAACAAGAGAGGAATGAGGCGGTGAAAAATGAACCATATATAGACAAATGTATAAGGCGATATTTTGGAAGTGAAGAATTTATTAATGGTAAAATTAGGTTCTGTTTATGGTTTACAGATGATAATTTTGATCCGATAGAAATAAGGTCATCAAGCTTTTTAACCCAACGTTTGGCAAAAGTGTCAAAGTTCCGATTGGAAAGCAATAGAAAAGATACTCAAAAGTTAGCAGAAACACCAAGTCAATTTGCTTTTAAATCGCACGAGGAGTCTGACTATATCATTATTCCGAGTGTATCTTCCGAAAAGAGGAAACATATTCCTATTGGTTTTATGTCTGCAAAAGAAATAGCCAGCAATCTTTGTTTAATAATCCCGAATGCAAAACTCTTTCATTTTGGCGTATTAACCTCCTTAATGCACATGACCTGGGTAAAATCGGTTTGCGGCAGATTAGGAAGCGGAGTCAGGTATTCAAATGGGATAGTTTACAACAACTTCCCATGGCCCGAAAACCCAACAGCAAAACAAGTTAATGCCATTGAAACTGCCGCTCAAAAAGTATTAGATGCAAGACAGCAATTCCCCAACAGTTCACTTGCCCACCTTTATGACCCATTAACCATGCCCCTCGCCTTAACCAAAGCCCACAACGAACTTGACAAAGCAGTGGACTTGGCATACAGGCCACAACCTTTTACCAATGATACCAACAGAATGGAATTTTTATTTGAACTCTATGAAAAATATACGGCAAACTTGTTTACAACCCAAAAGCCTAAAAGAACAAAAACAACCCGATAAATTGTAAACGCAATTTTTGTTTTGTATGCTCCACCCATCGGCTGCATCGGGTTTTTACAAAAAAATGAACTTTTTTTGAGCAAAAATCATTTATAGAATTAACGCTTTTCAAAAATTTAACCCACCTAAAACAGCAGTTTCTATGTATTTTTTAATGTTTGGTGTTCTAATGTTGCTCAGTATGGCTGTGAGCGGCATGTTAAAATCTCGGTTCAATCAGTACTCACAAATGCCCATACGCCTCAGCGGTAAAGAAGTAGCCGAAAAAATGCTGCGCGACAACGGCATTTATGACGTAGAGGTAATATCGGTAGCCGGACAACTGACCGACCACTACAACCCGCAAAATAAAACGGTAAACCTTAGCGAAGCTGTTTATAACCAACACAATGTAGCTGCCGCTGCCGTAGCTGCACATGAGTGCGGACACGCCATTCAGCACGCCACTGCTTACGGATTTTTAACCATGCGCTCCAATATGGTGCCGGTAGTGAGTATCAGCTCCCGTTTATCGCAGTTTGTACTCATGGGCGGTTTGTTGCTAATGGTAACCATGAACAACCCCATTGTACTTGCAGTAGGCGTACTGCTGCTGGCAGTTACCACACTTTTTACCCTCATTACCCTGCCGGTAGAATTTGATGCCAGCAACAGAGCCTTAGCTTGGTTAAACAATGCCAACATTGTTCGCGATGAAGAGCATGAAAAAGCACAAAACGCCCTTTGGTGGGCTGCCATGACTTATGTGGTTGCAGCTTTGGCTGCCGTTGCCAACCTGCTCTACTACGCTTCGTTCCTGTTTAGAAGAGATTAACCCTTTTAACCGATTTCGTTGCAAAAATAAAGCCTGCAAACAAAATTTACCTCCCTAATTACAAGCCTTTTGGCATATTCTTGCAAATTTGCCTTATCTTTGCAACGCGGCTCCATAGCTCAACTGGATAGAGCATCAGACTTCGGATCTGAGGGTTGAGGGTTCGAATCCTTCTGGGGTCACTCCTTAAAAGGGATGCCGTTTGGTATCCCTTTTTTTGCTCATTAAGTTACTGTTTGGCATGTACACCATTACCTTAACACCCACCTTAAGCAAAGAAGATACCTACCGCCAAGTGCTGCCACAAATAGCAGCACTACTTACCCATGAACCCGACCTTATAGCCAACCTTGCTAATGTAAGCGCTGTGTTAAAAGAAGCCTTCGGTTTTTTTTGGGTGGGTTTTTACCGCCGCATCAACCAAACCTTGGTATTGGGTCCGTTTCAGGGCACTCTTGCCTGCACCCGCATTGCCCTTAATAAAGGGGTGTGTGGCGCTTGTGCCACAAGGGGCGAAACCATTATTGTGCCCGATGTGGACGCTTTTCCCGGGCATATTGCCTGCTCATCTTTATCTCGGTCAGAAATTACCGTTCCCATTAAAGATGCTGCCGGCGTTACCCAATTAGTGCTGGATATAGACAGCCACCAACTCAACGATTTTGACCTTACCGACCAATTCTATCTGGAGCAATTGGCACAAATGCTGGCTCAAAAATTGTAAAATCGGGCTTATTTAACTTTTCCACCTGTTAAATACTGCCGCCCCATTCCTATCTCCCTAAATAAACTGCCATGTTAGCCAATTTTTACTTTTCGGGCAAAACGCATTGTTTTGACCTTTCGCAACCCATTGACATCAGCATACCTTTAAAGGAAGGAATAGATACCGTTAACTGTTTTTATGCCCCTTTTTTGGAAATAGAACCGGTACGTGCAGGCAGTTTTGTGGGCGATGTAAGGCAAGGCGGGGTAGTTAATTTTAAGAATGTAAAGCTGAATCCGCATGGCAACGGCACACATACAGAATGTGTAGGGCATATATCGGAAAAAGGAGAAACCCTAAACCAACATCTGCAAAATTTTTTCTTTATTGCCACACTTATAAGCGTTTATCCACAGCAAATGCCCAATGCTGACCGCATCATAACCCGCACTACACTACAAGACGCGCTGATGGGTGTGCAATCGGAGGCGGTCATCATTCGCACCCTGCCCAACGATGACCATAAACTCACGCGCCATTATTCGGGCGCTAATCCGCCTTACCTGCACCACGAAGCAGCCGCTTTTTTAACAGAACTTGGTGTGCAGCACCTTTTGTTAGACCTGCCCTCGGTAGATAGGGAGCAAGATGAGGGTAAACTACTGGCGCATAAGGCTTTTTGGCAGTACCCCAATAATCCGCGCCTTGATGCCACCATTACCGAGTTAGTATATGTGCCTAATGCGGTAAAAGACGGCATTTACCTGCTCAACCTTATGATAACCGCCTTAGAGTTAGATGCCAGCCCCAGCAAGCCGGTATTGTATCCTATGGCAAAAGAAAAGTAATTTTGCCCATGAATGTAAACATTTTAGCCATAGAATCCTCCTGCGATGATACCGCCGCCGCCGTATTGCAAAACGGTAAAATACTGAGCAATGTGGTAGCCAGTCAGAAAGTGCATGAGCTATATGGCGGCGTAGTACCCGAACTGGCATCAAGGGCTCACCAGCAACATATAGTGCCCGTAGTACATCAGGCGTTGGCACAAGCCGGTATAACCAAGCAACAACTTAGCGCCATAGCATTTACCGCCGGTCCGGGGTTAATAGGTTCTTTGTTTGTGGGTGCTACCTTTGCCAAAGCTATGGCTCTGGCGCTCCAAATACCGCTGATAGGGGTAAACCACATGCGCGCGCACGTGTTGGCACATTTTATTGACCCGCCCGCGCCCCAATTTCCGTTTTTGTGCCTTACCGTTTCAGGAGGGCATACCCAAATAGTAAAAGTAACCGATTACCTCAGCATGGAGGTAGTAGGTGAAACTGCCGATGATGCCGCCGGCGAAGCCTTTGACAAAACGGCTAAACTGCTGGGGTTGCCCTATCCGGGCGGACCGCTGATAGACCAATACGCACAAACAGGTAATCCCGATGCTTTTATTTTTCCCGATTCAAAAACACACCACCCCTTTGGGTTTAGTTTTAGCGGATTGAAAACATCGGTAATGTATTTTTTGCAAAAACAAACCCAACTAAATCCGCAGTTTGTAGAGCAAAACCTGCCCGATATTTGTGCATCGGTACAAAAAACCATTGTAAAAACCCTGCTCAACAAACTCAAAAAAGCTGCCCAACACTATCAAATTAATCAAATTGCCATAGCCGGCGGTGTTTCTGCCAATTCAAGGCTTAGAACAGAGTTTGTGGCGCTGGGTAAACAAATGGGGTGGCAAACCTACATACCACAGTTTCAATACTGCACCGATAATGCTGCTATGATAGCCATTACAGCATGGTACCAGTACCTTGCCCATGATTTTGTGGGTCAAGATGCCGTGCCAAGGGCAAGGTTTCCTATATCGGAGCTGTAGTGTGCAACCTAAGCGGCTGATTTTTAACCGGTTAAATTGTTCGGATTTCGGATTTTTTGTTGCGATTTATCGGGATTTTTTCTTTTTCCCGATGATACCTGCGTTTTGATTCACTTTTACCGGCGGTTATCTGCCAAATTCTGCTTTATTTGTGTGCTTTGCGCCTTTGCAAGAAGCAATAACGATTAACCGGTGCCCAAAACTTGACGTTGTGAAATATAAAAACATAAATTCGGGCAATTCTGCTTGTTTTTGGCAGCCGTTTTGTCATTTTCCGTATATTAGCGCAAAATTTTCTTTTTATGTCTGTTGGTGTACTCATTTTGCTCATACTGGTAGCAGTACTGCTCATTACCATTGAGATAGCGGTAATACCCGGTTTTACCTTTATTGGTTTACTGGGTTTGCTTATTTTATTTGCGAGTGTAGTACTGGCATACGTAAATTTTGGAATACAGTTTGGCAATATGGTGTTATTGGGCAGTACACTCATAACCGTAGCGCTGTTTTATCTTGGGTATCGGTTTTTTAGTTCGCATGGCATTGTTTTGCGCCAAGACCTATCGGAAAGCGTAGTAGAGCCGGTATCAAGAGATGTTCCTGTAAAACCCGGCGATGTAGGCGTGGCGTTTGGCGATATAAAACCACAGGGCAATGCCATTATAAACAACAGAACCATTTGGGTGCGCAGCGCCGGCGAGTATATACCCGATAATGCTGAGGTAGAAGTAGTAATTGCCGATGGAAACCGTATTATTGTTAAATCCTTGTCTAACCCCTCAAAAACGTAGTATATGGATCCGGTTAGTATTGCCATTTTAGTAGTAGTAGGACTCATTCTGGGCGGGCTTTTTTTTTACTATGTTCCTATAATGCTTTGGCTTTCGGCTTTTGCATCAGGGGTGCCTATATCGTTGGTACAACTCATGCTCATGCGGCTTCGTAAGGTTGATCCGGTTACCATAGTAAATGCTATGATTACCGCCACCAAAGCGGGTGTAAAAGTAAACCGAGACCAATTAGAAGCGCACTATCTTGCCAAGGGCAATGTGCCATCTGTAGTAAGCGCTCTTATATCGGCAAATAAGGCTAATATAGACCTCGATTTTAAACTTGCTACCGCCATTGACCTTGCCGGACGCGATGTGTTTGATGCCGTACAAACATCGGTAAATCCGAAGGTTATAAATACCCCGCCGGTTTCGGCAGTAGCCAAAGATGGTATTCAGCTTGTAGCCCGCGCCCGCGTAACGGTTAAAGCCAATATCCGACAGTTGGTAGGTGGCGCCGGCGAAGATACCATTATTGCAAGGGTAGGAGAGGGTATAGTTTCTACCATTGGTTCATCGGATAGCCACAAAAAAGTACTCGAAAATCCCGATTCTATCTCTAAATTAGTATTGGCAAAAGGTTTAGATGCCGGTACAGCTTATGAAATTTTATCCATAGATATAGCCGATATAGATGTGGGTAAAAACATTGGGGCAGAACTGATGATAGACCAAGCTAATGCCGATAAAGGAGTAGCGCAAGCCCTTGCCGAACAACGGCGGGCTATGGCTATTGCTTTGGAACAGGAAATGCGCGCCAAAGCCGAAGAAGCAAGGGCTAATGTAATACAATCGGAAGCTGAAATTCCGCTGGCAATAGCTGAGGCTTTTAGAAACGGTAAATTGGGTATTATGGAATACTACCAATACCGAAACCTGAAAGCCGATACAGAAATGCGTGAGTCTATATCGCAATCTTACCAGTTTAACCCCGCTACCGATGAGCCATCCTCCGGCAACCCAAAAACCGATGATGACCGTACTTAACAGGCGGACGCTAAATTTTACTCAGGTAAAAGAAATGGTTATAAAAACCTAATGAGTGGGTATTTGCGGTACTGTTTGTCTTACAGAAAAATATAACTTTTACCTCGGCAAGGCATTTTACAGGTTTTGCGCCGGATATGCCTACCTAATTTACCTTTTTTCCTTACTTTTGCAACATGGAAACAGTAGTAAGCGGTATAAGACCCACCGGCATGGTGCATTTGGGCAATTACCTTGGAGCTATTCGCAATTTTGTGCGCTTGCAAGACGACCCACTTTACAAAACATTTTTCTTTATAGCCGATTATCACTCCCTTACCACCCATGCCGATGCGCAAGGGTTGAACGATAAGGTTATCAGCGCATTGGCTATCTATTTGGGCTGCGGTTTAGACCCCGATAAGGCGGTTATTTACATACAAAGCCACCTGCCTCAAATACCGGAGCTTTACCTCCTTTTTAATATGCTTGCCTACAAAGGCGAGTTGGAAAAAGTGCCTACCTTTAAAGAAAAAGTGCGCTCCCAAGAGCAGCGTGGGCAAAGTATAAACGCCGGATTGCTTACCTATCCGGTACTCATGGCTGTGGATATAGTCATACACAGAGCGCATAAAGTGCCGGTGGGCAAAGACCAAGAATCGCATTTGGAAATAACCCGAAACCTTGCCAACAGATTTAACCACTTATACGGCAACGGCGTTCCTTTTTTTCCCGAACCCTACGCATTTAACTACGGCGAAGCGCTGGTAAAAGTACCCAGTTTAGATGGAACAGGTAAAATGTCGAAATCGGCAGAAAACCCCGGCAGCGCCATTTACCTCTTAGACGAAGACGAGGTAATTAGGAAAAAGGTAATGAAAGCCGTGAGCGATTCGGGACCTACCGTGCCAAACCAAGAAAAACCCGAGGTAATTCAGAACCTGTTTGACATGCTCAGCCTGGCAAGCGCGCCCGATACCGTGCAGTACTTTGAGGAGCAGTACAATAACTGCACCATTCGCTATGGCGACCTTAAAAAACAACTTGCTCAAGATATGATACAACTGGTAACGCCCGTGCGAAACCAGATTAAGGCATACCTACACAATAAGGAACTTTTAGCCAAAATAGCCCGCCGTGGCGCTGAGGCTGCCCGCGAAAGCGCCGAAGCTACCCTGCAAGGCGCTAAAAAATTAGTGGGTATGCACTATTACCTGTAATCACAATCTCTATTCTACCACTTTTTACCCGCCTTTTTCACCTATCAGGAAGCCATAACCACATGTCTGAAAACAAAAACCTTAAACATATAGCCATAGCAGGCAATATAGGCGCAGGAAAAACAACCTTGGCACAAAAACTGAGTTTGCATTTTGACTGGGATACTTACTACGAAGATGTGGACCACAACCCCTACTTGGAAGACTTTTATGATGATATGCCCCGATGGTCTTTTAACCTCCAAATTTACTTCCTCAACAGCCGTTTTAACCAAATAAGGCAAATTCAGCAAGGCGCAAAAACGGTTATCCAAGACCGCACCATTTACGAAGATGCCTACATTTTTGCCCCCAATTTGTATGAAATGAAACTTATGTCGGAGCGCGATTTTCAGAACTACATCACCCTTTTCCGAACCATGAGCGCTACCTTTGGAGCGCCCGATTTACTTATATACCTGCGCGCCTCTATTGACACGCTCCTTAAACAAATAAGCAAACGCGGCAGGGAGTTTGAAACCAATATACGGATAGATTACTTAGAGCGACTCAATAACTATTACGAAAACTGGATTAACAATTACAAAGCCGGTCCTCTCTTAATCATTAACGTTGACCAATATAACTACGCCGAAGATGAGCAAGACCTGCAAAGGGTCATACAATTGGTAAGCGAAAAAATAGGCGGTTAAAGGTTGTTTGTAAAGGCATATATTACAACACATCTTTACTATACGGTTGCCTTTGCCTCAGCCTTACCCAATTTGGTTTTAATAAATCGGGCAATTTCTTTGATGGCATCGTTTGCTTCGGGCAGTACAAACCATAAAAACTGCCACACATGAATCATGCTGTCCCATACATCTAAGGTTACCTCTGTGCCCTGTTCCTTCGCTTTTTGGGCAAACCGTACTGAGTCATCGTGAATTACTTCATCGCTGCCTACCTGAATAAGCAACGGCGGCAGTCCGTGCAAATCGGCATAAAGAGGAGAAATGAGCGGGTGGTTGGTTGGTGTATCACCGGCATATCTTTTTGCCCATTCTGAGAGTAGATGCCCTACAATCATGGGGTCTAAATGCGCCCTTTCGGTAACAGAAGCCCCGGTAACGGCAAGGTCTGTCCAAGGCGACAGGCATACGCCCATAGCCGGTAGCGGAATTCCGGTATTGCGCAGGGTAATAAGTGTAGCCAAGGTAAGCCCTCCGCCGGCTGAGTCGCCGGCTATAATTAAGTTTTCGGGTTTATAGCCTTGTTCCAACAGGTATCGGTATGCCCTTACTGCATCTTCTATGGCTGCCGGAAAAGGATGCTCCGGTGCAAGCCGGTAATCAATGCCTAAGGCTTGAATATCGGCTTTTTTAGCTATCTTGGCTATTAACGATTTATGTGTATTTACTGAGCCCACTGCATACCCGCCGCCGTGCAGGTATAACATTACTTTATCCGATTGAGCATGTTGCGGTATTATCCATGCAGCCGGTATATGATCTATAAAAATGCGCTTAAAGTAAATGTTTTTGGGCAGCAAATGCCTTGAACCCAACAGCTCAAAACCTCGCCGCATTTTTAAAATATCGGTATGGTGTTTTCTGAATAAAATGGTATCCCTTGCCGAGCGAATGTACTGCTTAATAAAAAAACTTCGCAAACTTGCCATTTTATAAGCTATTTTTGATTTAGTGCGCTAAATTACAACTATTTGCGCAAAACTACTGCTTGCCTTAACCTTAATTTTACCTACCCGTTATAAGCCCTCAAAAAATGCCCGAGCTAAGGTTTTGGCTGCCAAAATTTGCCGCTGCACCAACAAAAATCACTACCTTTGTGATAAGGAGAGAATTTGTTAACTACATTACACTCAAATACGAATCAATGAAAAAATTACTGCTTTTTGTGTTGCCGCTTTTGTGGGCGGGCATGTTTGAAAACAGGGTTATTGCCCAAACTCCGCAGGAATTAGATGCCCTTAAACAAATTAAACCATGGGAACAGGTGCTGGCAGAGCCCAATGCCCTGCAAGCGGGTTTTATTAACCACTCCCGAAAAAATGCCGCCGAAATGGGGGTTATGCCCTATGATACGCTTTATGCGCCTTTTTACCATGGTGTTGCATCGGGCGACCCGCTTGCCGACCGCGTTATCATCTGGACAAGGGTAACGCTGCAATCTGATACGCCCGTTTCCGTTTTGTGGGAAATGGCTACCGACCCGCAAATGACCAGCATCGTTCAATCGGGCTCTTTTACCACCAATGCCCAGCGCGATTATACCGTAAAGGTGGACGTAACAGGGCTAAACCCCGGTACAACCTATTACTATCGGTTTAATGCCTTGGGCGTTTACTCTATGATAGGGCGTACCCGCACTACACCCGTAGGTAATGTAAACAAACTCCGTTTTGCTGTGGTTTCTTGCAGCCACTACCAGCAAGGGTACTTTAATGCTTATGGAAGAATTGCTGACCGTAATGACTTAGATGCGGTTATTCATTTAGGCGACTATATTTACGAATATGGGGTGAGCTTAGATTTTGCTTCTACTATCAGGGATTATTTTCCCGAAAACGAAATTGTTTCGCTCGAAGATTACCGCACCCGACACTCGCTTTACCGCCTTGACCCCGACCTGCGCCGCGCACACCAACAGCACCCATTTATTACTGTTTGGGACGACCACGAGGTTACTAATGACGCATGGAAAGAAGGCGCACAAAACCACGACCCATCAGAAGGAGACTATATGGTGCGAAAAGCCAACGCTATACAAGCCTATTTTGAGTGGTTGCCCGTAAGAGACCCCCAGTCTGGCGAAAATGCTAAGGTTTACCGCAGTTTTCAATATGGCGACCTATGCGACCTGATTATGATTGATACCCGACATGAGGGCAGAGAACAACAACTAACCAGTTTTACTGACCCCGAATACAATAACCCTAACCGCACCATTCTGGGGCAAACACAGTTTGAGTGGTTTACCAACCAACTTGCAAACAGCACAGCTAAATGGCGCGTGATTGGTAACCAAGTGGTGTTTACCACCATTAACACACTGGGGCTATTGGATAATGCCGATATGTGGGACGGCTACCCGGCAGAACGCCAAAAAATTGTCAATCTGCTGGATAGCTTAAGTATTGATAATTTTGTGGTTATTACCGGCGACATTCACTTGGGTATTGCCGCCGATATAACCCTTGACCCCCAGGGCAGCTATAACCCTACTACCGGTGAGGGCTCGTTGGGTGTAGAATTAGTAGCTACAAGCGTTACCAGCGCCAATGACGAAGCCCTGCCTGCCGGTATTCCGGTTAGCCTTGCCCAAACACTTGCCCTTAATGCCAACCCTCATGCCAAATACATCAATATAGCCGATCATGGTTATTTTGTGTTGGATTTGGATAATGCCCGCGCCCATGCCGATTGGTATGTTATTGATACTAAACTTACGCCATCTACCGTAGAGAGTTTTAATGCCGGCAGGTACTGCCTTGACCAAACAGCACATCTGCTCACTGCTTCTGCACCTGCACCTGATAACCCTAATGCTGCTGAGCCTGCGCCGGTTTTTACCTCCGCCCCCTTGGCACCCGTAAATCCTGCTACCCAACACACCGGCTCGGTATTATTTATTGCCGCTTACCCCAATCCTGCCGCAGGTAGCGATGTGCATATTCATTATGCCCTTGCCAAAACGCAAGATTTTACCGCCACCTTGCACAACCTTGAAGGCAAACAAATTGCTCAAGTAGCTAACCGGCAAACACAAGAAGCAGGCGTTTATACCCTTAAATTTAATACCGCCCACTTGCCCAACGGCGTATATGTTTGCCGTCTTACTACTGCCGATGGTTCTGTTGCCTCGCGCCGTATTGTGGTGCAGCGATAGCAGCTTGCAAGGATTGACCACGCAATTATAGATGGATACTTTACAACAAAAAAACGTACCATGCTTACAAACAGGGTACGTTTTTTTGTGCGGCTAACCCCATATTTTACCTCTCTACAGCTTCAAAAGCTTGCCCTATATCCCAAATCAGGTCTTCGTGGTGTTCAACGCCAATAGATAAACGCACTAATTTTTCGGAAACGCCAAGTGCATCGCGCACTGCTTTTTCCACATCTACATGAGTCATGGTAGCCGGGTGTTCTGCCAACGATTCGGTACTGCCTAAACTAACGGCGAGCTTAATGAGTTTCAGGTGATTTAAAAACTGGAAAGCCTCTTTTTCGCCCCCCTTAATATCAAAGGAAACCATAGCGCCGGCGCTTAGGCACTGGCGGCGGTAAATATCGTACTGCTCGGTGCCGGGTTTCAGAAAGCCAAGGTAATACACCTTTTCTACTTTGGGGTGTTGTGCCAAAAATGCAGCTACGTAAGCGGCATTGTGCGCCTGCTGGTCCATGCGCAGTTTTAGCGTTTCGAGGCTGCGCATGAGCAACCACCCCGACCATGGGGCAGCCATAGAACCCAAAAAAGTGCGCAGCGCCTTTACCCTCTTAATGAGCGTATGGTTGCCAAGGCAAGCGCCTGCTATTACATCGCTATGTCCGCCAATATACTTTGTAGCCGAGTACAAAACCAAATCAGCGCCTAAGCGCAGCGGGTGTTGCCAAACCGGCCCCATGTAGGTATTATCTACTGCCAGCAGCACCTGTTTTTCGGGTGAGGTGTAATGATGGGCTATGTCTTTGCACAAAGTAATATCAAACAAATCATTGGTGGGATTGGCAGGTGTTTCTATATAAATCATTGCCAGCTTGTCTGCTTTGCCCGATTGGTTTATTTTTTCTTCTATTTCGTGGCGCAATTCCTGTGCGCCAAAACCCAGCACGGTAATGTCAAACTTGGTAAGCACGTGTTTAATAAAGTGGTGGGTGCCGCCATAAAGCGGAATACTGTACAGCAGTAAATCGCCCGGTTGTAAAAACTCTAAGAACATGGTTGTAATAGCCGACATGCCACTTTCAAATACAGCCGCTTCTTCAGCGCCGTCCCACAGAGTGAGGCGGTTTTCCAGTATTTCTAAATCGGGATTATTGAGGCGACTGTAAATTAAACCTACCTCTTCGGCGGGTTTTTGTTCCCTCATTCCATAAGCCAGTTCAAAAAAGGCTTTACCGTCTTCGGCGGTTTTAAAAACAAAGGTAGAGGTTTGAAAAATTGGGCATTTAATAGCTCCTTCCGACAATGCCGGCTTGTAGCCGTAAGACATCATCAGGCTTTCGGGACGCAGGCGTCGTGGTTCCATAAACAAGTTAAATTTAGTGAAAATGGTTTTACCTTGCAAAGATAGCAGTTAAACGGCAATTAAGGCAGGATAACAGCTATTTAATCTTGCAAATATATACGTTATCATAATGGTTATAGGGGATATCCAGCAGGTGGTCGTAAGCCACTAATGTCAGGTTTTGCACATCGGGCGGTATGGCGGCTTTTGTTTGCAACAGAAAGCCAAGGTAATAGTTATCGGGTAAAACCAATTGTTGCAAATCGTAAAAATGATAGGGCAATGTGGTGGTATCCGATGTAATAACTAACCAGCCGAGCAATTGCTCATGGAAATGTATATTGCCCGATTTTGCCTGAATAAGCAGTTCTTTCAGTTGGCTCGGTAAATTGGTAAACGGCGTGAGTGGTAAACGGCAGTTTTCAATGTGGGTTATGAGTAAAAATGGCAGGTCTTTATGGGGGTCTCTGGCAAGTTTACCATATAAAAGGGCAATCTGAGTTTGGTTTTGCGCTAGGGGTTTGGCGGTTATTTTCCCAAAATCATCGGGTAAAAATACCATATAGGGGAATTTGTGCCGGTGTATGTTTTTAAGTGTTCTGAAATAGTTTTTAAGGTTTATGGCTCGGTTATCGTAAGCCATACTGTAAAGCGGGCAGGGCAATAAAACTTCTGGCGGTTTTTTAATATGTTCAATCGGGATACTAATTTTATCTATATCGGCATTGATTTTTTCCGATTCGGTATCTGTAGAGGGGGCAATTTCGGTAGTTTGGTTGTGGTACTCGGGTGTAACAAGTTCAATGGCAGCGGCATTACCGGTAAAGGTTAAAAACGAGTTACACTTAGCCAAATGGTAATTATGTGTAGTAGCTTGATAAGGTGAAAGTATGGGCTCTGCTGAGTTATATACCTTGTAAGCGCCTCTGTCGGAAATATCGTTAGTAGTGGTGGGGTTTTCCGATAGCCAAAAAAAGAAGCCGTCTTCCTGCTTAACCGGATCTACAATAAGCGACACTTGATAGTTTTCGGAGGTTACGCGTTTAAAAGCGGTAGCATCGGTTTTAGATAAATACACACCATAATTGGGGTGGGTGTGGTACAAGCCCAGCCTAACCACCATTGGGAAACGGGTGTTTATTTGTTGCAGGTAATCTTCTAAATCGGTATAAAACTGATTAGTAAATTTTACAAAAGTAGGGTCGGCAAAATAGGTTTCGGGTTGGTTAAGTACGTTGGTAATAACCAAAAATTTGGTTTGTTGGTGCCGGGCATACAAGCCCAGCAGTGCGCCGCCTAATTCAATGGTTTTATTGGAGTTGGCATGTTGCCAAATTGTGTCATACACGCCTTGGTGCATAAAAATAGGCAGGCGTTGTTCGGTAATGGGGATTTTATTGGTTATTGGTTGGCGGAGGTTGGTAAAATGAGGGTTTACCGTAGGAAAAAGCAATTCCTGCGGCTGGTGTTGGTGATGTTTTAGAATGGTAATTTTCAAGATTGCGGGCTTTTGGTGAGTAATTAGTAAAACAAACGGTTAGTTGTTGGTTATTTGTAGTGTGTTGGAGTTACTCACATGCAGCACATGCTTGGTATTGTAGGCGAAGGTAAAATAAGACCAAATTTAATAAATATATATGCAATTAAAGTAAATTTTTAAGTTGAGCGGCAAACAAGTTTTTCAGCAAAAATAGCGTTGAATATGTTGAGTTGAATTGAAATTTAGTTTACAAGTATGTGCTTGTATGGTTTATTTTGACTGTTATATGTAAAACAGAAAAATGTTGGAATTTAAGAAATAAATTTTAAATTCTGTCTTTTTCTTTTTTAGGGTTATTCGGGCATCTATTTTTACCGGATTTTACTTTTAGCGGAGAGCAAAAAGCTGTTTCACAAAGTAAAGTATTACTTACCTTGGTTCCCATGCGTTAAATATACTGCAAAGTAACAACCACGCGTGTTTACGGGAGGCAACTAACCTGAAAATGATTCAGCGTTGGTTGCCTCTATTTTTTTAGTGTTGTTTTTTACCGTTTTAGGATTAGCTGAGTTTGTCTTTATAGCTTTGGTAACCAAAAGTCCTAATAAGTTTAAATGTGTCATTTTCCTGCCAAATACCAATAGAGGGTAGGTTAACCCCGTTAAAAGTAGTAGTTTTCACCATTGTGTAATGAATCATATCGTCAAAAACAATAGTATCGCCAATTTGGAGGGGTAGGTCAAAAGAGTAGTCGCCCATAAAATCGCCGGCTAAACAGGTCATGCCGCCCATTCGGTAGGTGGGTTTGCCTGCTACGGCATCAGTAGCGCCAAATATACGGGGTTTGTAGGGCATTTCTAAGCAATCGGGCATGTGGGCGGCAAACGAAACGTCTAAAATTGCCACCATAATGCCTTGGCTGTCAATAATATCCAGCACTTTGCTGCGCAGGTAGCCGGTTTGCCAGGCAATGGCTGAGCCGGGTTCCAATATTACCTCCACCGCATATTTTTGGCGTATGTTTTGAATCAGCTCAATCAGGTGTTGCGGGTTGTAATCTTTACGGGTAATGAGATGCCCGCCACCCATGTTGAGCCATTTAATTTGGTGCAGCCACTTGCCAAATTTTTCTTCTACCGCCTGCAATGTGCGCTGTAAGGTGTAGGAGTCGTTTTCGCAAAGGGTGTGAAAATGCAGCCCTTCAATGCCTTTGGGCAGCGTATCGGGCAGTTGGTTGGCAGTAATGCCTAATCTTGACCCGGCAATGCAGGGGTTATACATATCGGTTGCTACCTCAGAGTATTGCGGGTTGATTCGCAATCCGCACGAAACAGCCGGGTTAGTAGCAAGCACCCGGTCTTTAAACCGTTCCCACTGATTGAGCGAGTTAAAGGTAAGGTGGCTGCTGTAAGAGAGCAGCTCGGCAAATTCTTCATCGGTATAAGCAGGGGCATATACGTGTGCCTTGCAGCCCATTTCTTCGGCTATCAGCCTTGCCTCGTTGAGCGAACTGGCGGTAGCGCCGCTCAAATACTGTTTTACCAACGGAAAAACACTATACATGGCAAAACCTTTGAGGGCAAGAATTATATGTGCGCCCGATGCTTGTTGTACTTGATTAAGCAGGGTTAAATTTTGTTTGAGCAGGCGTTCTTCCAGCACATAACAAGGAGAGGGTATAGAATTAAAGTTTACCGACATGTAAAATCAGGGGTTACTTAAATTTTTTTAAATCTTGGGGCGTAAATGTCCACTCCGGCGTATTTAGCTGTTGTCCTATATTGGCGCTGTACCATGGGCTCAAATTGGCATTATCGGGGTTTACCAAAATATGCACTTCCTGTGCCGGCATATAACTCTGGGCAAGCAGAAACACTTTTTCGCCCTGGCTGTTTTGTGCTACATCAAGCACCATAACGGCATGACCCGGGCTTCCGCCTTGTATAAACACGTTTCCGGCGGCTATGTTTTGGGTATTGCCCACCGCTGTCATTTCTTTACTCAATGAAAGCGAACCGGCATAGGTAAACACCTGTTTAAGGTATTGTTTAAAAGAAGCATAAGACGTAGAATTGGCTGCCGATTCGCGCTGCACCCAGCTCACTTTATTGCCCGATACAACAGGCCGATACCCTTGCCGCCATTGGCTGTAAGCCGCTTTGTGTCCCGATGTGTAGTTAAAATGAATAGACTCATAGTTTTGTTGGCTGTACAGGTACTCGGCTCGCAGGCGCATAACGGCATCGGCGCATTGTTGCAGGTCTTCTTTACCCACATCTATGTTTAGCACCGCATAATGGGCGTTTTGGTTACCTTTTTGGCTGCCGTTGTACAGTAAAACCGGCGGTTTTCCGTCTTTTAGGGGCAGTTGTTGCAGCCAATAGGCAAAACTGTTTTCTGCTACTGCCACACGCTCAAACCCATCGGGCGGGCTAATTCGGTTTATGATGGCGTTAGCTGCATTATAATTGGTTAGCCACGGAAACGAAATTTCACCTGTGTTCCTATTGCCCGATGTGTTGTCGGTTTTCGGTTCGGTTTGAGCAGCAGTGGGTGTCGGGTTAGTATGGGTAGCAGCAGTTTTTACCTCCTTAGGTGTTGGCGGTTGAGTTGTTGCAACGGGGTTTTGTGTTTCATTGAGCGGTGTGGCAGTTACATCGGGCATGGGTTCAATCGGCTTTGCATCGGCACGCACCACAGTATCGGCAGGTTTGGGGTTTAAATCGGCATTGTTTGGCACAGATTGCCGATAAGCAGCCGGCGAGTTGGTGCAGGCGCTAAACAGGTAAATGAGTACACAAATCAACAGTAAGCGAACAGGCTTTTGCATTAATTTTATTTTGTATGCAATGTGGGTTACGGATTTTGGATTGCGGATTACTCACTACTATCTTCCCAACCTAACCACTAACCCAGTATAACCTGTTTTACCGATTGCAGAACATGTTCTACCGCTTGTTGATTGGGGGCTTCGGCATACACGCGCAGCAGGGGCTCGGTTCCCGATGGGCGAATCATGACCACTGCATTGGGCGAAAGGTGAAATTTAAATCCGTCAATATCTTCGGTTTTTTCAACGGTGTAAGAGTCAAATTTAGTGTAAACACCGGCGGCACAATTGCTCATAATACTTTGTTTGAGAGCTTCGGTAAGGTGTAGGTCGTTTCGGTCGTAGGCAAAAGAGCCTACTATATCATACACCTCTTGCACTAATTGGTTGAGTGTTTTACCAGTTTTAGCCATAAATTCCAGCATCAGCAGCCCCATCCAAATACCATCGCGCTCCGGAATATGCCCTTTAACGGCAATACCGCCCGATTCTTCGCCTCCCAGCAGCACATCGGCGCCGGGTTGCACCATAATTTCGCCTATATATTTAAAGCCTATTTGAGTTACCTGATAGGGCAAACCGTAATGTTGGCAAAGCAATTTAAACTTATCCGATACCGAAAAAGCACAAACCACTTTGCCGGTTTGATGCTTATATTTGAAGAGGTAATGAATAGCAAGCAATATTATGTGGTGCGAATCCACAAAGTTTCCTTTGCTGTCGTACAGCCCTATGCGGTCGGCATCGCCATCGGTAGCCAGCCCCAAATCAATAGAGCCATTGGCAGCAATAAACTGTGAAAACTCTTGTAAATTTTTATGAATAGGTTCGGGGGCTTGCCCCATAAAAGACGGGTTATACTGGCAGTGCAGCAAGTGAGCATCGGGAAATAAACGCTGCATTACCCTTTGTCCGGCACCATACATGGCATCATAAGCCAACGTAAGACCGGCTTTTTTAATGCTATTTAAATCAAATTTATTAGTAATATGATTTAGGTAGCGCTCCTCCATATCGTCATAAACCAATAAACCCTGCTCTGCATAAGTTTGGAGTGTGGTATTAGCAACAGTTACCTCCTCTTGTGGCAGCAGGTCTTCTACTTCTTTAATAGAAGACGGCAGCGCCGGACCGCCAAAATGCGCTTTAAGTTTATACCCGTTATAGTCGGGAGGGTTATGGCTGGCGGTAATAATTACGCCTGCGCCGGCTTGTAGTTGGAGTGTAGCCAACGAAATCATTGGAGTAGAAACAAAAGCATTATTGGCTAAAAACACTTTTACCCCGTTTTGGCATAGTATCCGGGCAGTAAGTTGGGCAAACATGCGCCCTCCAAACCGGCAATCATGTCCTACTACTACTGAGGGGTTTGGGTAATGTTGTTTTACCCATAAAGCAGTAGCCTGCGCTACCCTTGCTACATTGGCGTTGGTGAAAGTATCGGCTATAATGGCACGCCAGCCATCAGTTCCAAATTTAATGTTTGTCATAAATGGTAGGTTAAAGCACAAAATTAGTTATTATTGCGCAAAATTGACTAATTATTAGCAAGCAGTTAGTAATTTTGTGAAATTGTATAAGTGCCATGAGCTTAGCAGTGGTAAATTTACCCTGCGGGATGGAGGTTGCCGGTGTTTATACTGCCTTATACTTGCCAATTTATTATTTACGCACACATGATACATAAGTTTTTAATTGCCTTAGCCTGTTTTTGCCTTTTTAACCTAAGTGTAAAGGCGCAGTTGTACTGTGCTAACCTCAGCAGCAAACCGGTATGGATAGCAGTGGTTTATCATTATACACCCATAGAAAATGGCGAGTGGAAAATGGGCTCATGGGTTGCCAACGGTTGGATATACATTAACCCGGGCGATACCACACAACTTACCACCCATATAGGCGCCCACCCTATTCATGGGTTGGCTTACGAATTTTATTATTTTGCTTATCACCCCTACGGTAAGGAATGGACAGGCACAAGGCGGTTTTTGACTAATGTGGACCCGATGTTGCTCTATAAGCCCGATGTTTATGACTACACCATTTTAAATGCCGACAAAGTTGTTCCGAAGCCGGATAGCCAATACCTGCCCGATTTTGCCTTTAACTACGCTACCGGTCAGCGTTATGGCAACTACCTTATTATACTGCGCGATACAGACTAAGCAATTTACCCTTACTTGCAGTACTACCCGGCAGTTGAATTGTTTTGTAACTAAATAAACTAAAGTACTTATGCCACACACATCACCCCACGCTTTATGGTTTAAAACGCTGTTTCTTTTCGTTACCTTATTGTTGGTAGCCGGAGCTTGTAAAAAAGACCCGATTGATAACCCCGACGATAACCCTAACGATACCACACAGATTACCCCGCCCGATACGTTGCCGTTTCCGCCCGATACCATATCGGTTCCGTTGCCGGAGTGCAACACTACCTATCTGCCTGTTATTATGGCACACGGAGCATTAGCATCGGGCGACACTTATGCACCGCAAATTATGCGTTTCACCTCTAACGGGTATTGCAACAACTACCTTGTTGCCTTTGATTGGAATACCCTTGGCGGTGGCGCAAGCGCCAGTGTGCCTAAGTTAGACTCAGTGATAAATGCCATATTGGCAACTACCGGCGCTCAACAGGTAGAGCTTGTAGGACACTCTGCCGGCGGCGGATTGGGATATAACTATCTTTCTGATGCTACCCGTGCAGCTAAGGTTGCCCACTATGTACACATAGGCAGCAGCCCCCAAAGCGCACCGGCAGGACCCGGCGGCTCAGTGCCAACGCTCAACATTTGGTCGCAAGGCGATGCCATAGTAGCCGGCGCTGATATACCCGGCGCTACCAACGTGCGCCTTACCACCGCCGACCACTACGAAGTGGCTACCAGCCCCGAAACCTTTGAGGCAATGTACTCCTTTTTCAGAGGTACAGCTCCCGCTACTACTAATATAGTACCCGAATCAAGGGTGAACGTATCGGGCAGAGCCGTAACACTTGGTGAAAATGCCCCATTAAATGGCGCTACAGTGAAAGTGTATGAGGTAAACACCCAAACCGGTTTCCGCACTACCGAGCAGCCACAGTTTGCCTTTACCACCAATGCCCAGGGTTACTGGGGTCCGTTTACTGCCAAAAACGGCGCTTATTATGAATTTTTCATTTTAAGCGCTATCCCCGATGACCGTCCGGTTCATTACTACCGCGAACCCTTTAAGCGCACCAATACCAATGTTTACCTGCGCACCCTGCCGCCGCCATCTTCAACAGCCGGCTTATTACTTGCCGGTTTACCCAAAAACGATAACCAGTCGGTAGTAGCAGTGTTTGCCTCCTCGCAGGCAGTGGTAAACGGCAGAGATGTGCTTACCCTTGCCGGTACTACCCTCTCTACTCCCCAATTAGCGCCGGCTTCTAAAACTGCCATTGCCTTTTTTGCCTACGATGCCAATAACAACGGCACAACAGACAACACCTCTATCTTTTTGTTTAGCCTTACCCCGTTTTTGGCAGGTATTGACGTGTTTATGAGCGCCGCACAACCGGCTACTCTTACCGCCACCCTAAACGGGCGCAACCTCAATTTCCGCAACTGGCCCTCCGAATCGGAAGGGGTAATTGTACCGGTTTTTGATTAGGTTTGACTGCTTTTAAAATATGGTAAAACCGCCATGCAATTTTTGCAAAAATTGCATGGCGGTTTTTGGTTTTGGGAGGGATATCCTCTATTTCTGAAACAGTTGCATTAAAAAAGGTTGGAGAAAGGGAGCATAGATATGGAACTATTTACCCCACTTGGTTGGTTAAATCGGTGGACTTTGTTTGTTTTACAAGCTATAACAATTTATTACCAAAAAGCCATCTAATTCAAAGAAAATGCCTATTATTGCACGGTAATACTACCACGCCTTTCATGCCATAATATACACTATGCAAACCATAACTTTCTCCTGCAAAACCATTAGCCCCCTGTTTATAGCCGGCGCTGATGGCAATAAACCTGAGCTACGAGCGCCCGGTTTTAAAGGCGTATTGCGTTTTTGGTGGCGCGCGCTTAATTTTCAGTACAATTTAAGTGAGTTAAAACGCCACGAAGCCTACATTTTTGGCGGCGTAGAAACCAATACCCGTAGCCATGTAATTATGCGGGTTCCGTTTAAAACTTACAAAACCGGTAATTTCCCCATGTTGCCACACAGGGAAGGCGGCGGCAACCCATCAATGAAAGAAGCCATTGCACCGGGCGAAACCTTTACCATCTCTTTCACCATTACACAGGAAACTTACATAAGCGCTGCCTACCTGCAAGCCCTTTTTGAATTTGTAGCCTTAGTGGGCGGCGTAGGCAAGCGCAGCCGGCGCGGTATGGGCGCTTTTACCATTACCCACATCAACGGGCAGCCATACACCCCGCCCGCTACTTTGCAACAAATACTAACCCTGCTGCACAAACTATCGCCCCATTTTACCCTGCAAGACAACCGATACATTTACAACACTATTAGCGGCGGCACGGCAAGTTACCCTTATTTGCGCTTGCTGCACCTAAGCCAAACGGGTAATACCAATTGGGAAGTTTTGACCAAAAAAATAGGCAGGGTTACCCACCAACTGAAACAGAAAAATGGCTCAACTTATGAACCCAGCCTTGGTCATGCCAACAGAGGGCGGTTTGCCTCGCCGGTAATTGCCTCGCTTACCCAAGTGGGCAACCAAAACCGCATCATCACCGCCACCCTCAACACCATACCCGATAGAGACCGCAATAAAATCAGCCTCTCCTTGCAAGAGGATTTTAGGAATAATGTTTTAAATTAAACACCATGTTCGACCTCAGATTAGAAGCGCTGCACTTAGAAAACTTCAGAGGATTTGGCAATTTGGAAGTAACGTTTGACCCCGATATCACCATCTTTATTTCGGAAAACGGCGGCGGAAAATCTACCATATTAGATGCTACTGCCGAGTGTTTGCGCTTTTTTTACCAATATGCCCTCGTTAGGCAAAAATATGAAACTAAATTCAAATCAACCGATGTTAAAAATGGGCTACATGCGGCATCTTGCCGGCTTGTGGTAAATATGGAGTATCCATATACCGAATTGAATAAATCCAAAACTAACAATACCGATGAAGTCGAGGAGGAAGATGATAGACCAATTCACAATGCAAATTGTTTTTGGGAGTTAAACCTTAATGACAATGGTGGAACAGAAGTTAAATATGCGCAAGGCAACATTGCCGATAGCATTACCATAGAAGGATATAGAATAGCAACCAATGTTCTCAGAAAGAAAGAAAACCTACCTATCTTGGTGTATTACGGCAGAAATGCTTTTAATAGACCACAAGCAGCCGGCAATGCAAAGGTAAAATCCCGAATAGATGCTGTTTATGCCAATGCCTTAGAACCCGAAAGATTTAGTTTTAACCAACTTTACCAATGGTACGATGAAAAACAAAGATTAGCCTTGCAAGAAAAAGATACAAAAATAAAAAAGTTTCAAGACGATATAGCAGCATTGGAACAGGAACTAAAAAACATAGGAGCCCAAAAAGCCAAACAAGAAGGTGAGGTAACAGCGCTAAAGCTTGATGAAGAAATAGTAACGGATAAAATAGCGCAACTCAGAAAAAACAAACAAACCGGCACTGTAGAATTTAAAGACCTAACTAACGAGTTAAAAACACTGAAGCAGAGAATACAAAATGCCGAAGCCGCCTTTGTAGAAAGTTCTGCTACATTCGAAAATGTAAAAACAGAACAAGAAACCCACAAAAATAAACTTGATTTAGTGGTACAAGGAAAATCTTTAGATGAAGAACTTGACCTGTTAAACAATGCCGTGCTTGACATGCTGAATGACGACGACAAACGCTACAGCAATTTTAGGCTTGATTACAAATCAAAAGAGTTTGCCTTTGACAAACTGACCTACGACAACAAAACGGAAACCATCTCCTTCTCTCAGATGTCATCGGGCGAAAAAGCCCTTTTTGCCTTAGTTGCCGACCTTGTTCGCCGTATTATTGCAGCTAATCCTAATTATGAAATTAACCCACTCAAAGAGGGTAAGGGCATTGTATTGATTGACGAAATAGACCAACACCTGCACCCACTATGGCAGCGAAAAGTATTATCTAAATTAAAAGAAATCTTCCCGAAATTACAGTTTGTGGTAACTACGCATAGTCCACACATTTTAGGAGAAGTACATAATAGGCAGATAAAAATACTTGATGCTGGTGTTATAAAAACAGTTGAACAATATACCTACGGCAAAGACATTAGTGATATTTTACCACTAATGAATACACCAACACGAAACAAAGAAATAGAAACAAATCTTCTTACTTATTCCAGATTAATTGCACAAGAGCGGTGGAAAGAGGCTGCACTACTGAGAGAAGTATTAGAAAGGAAAATAGGCAAAGAAGAAATCGTTTTTGCACGTGCCGATGGGCTTATTAAGCGCAAACAGCTAATTGGAAGGTAAAAGATGAAAGGAATAATCAAAAACCAACCACCACCCAATTTTATCCGCTGGGTAGCGGACTATGAAAAACTTACCGGCACTACCTCTTACTCATGGAATAGGTTAAGAGACATTAACGATGAAGATACCAGAACTCGCATCATAAATGAGTTTGGGTATTGCTTTGAGAAAAAGAATTTGCGTTTAGCGCTGCTACAAGAACAGGGCTTTATATGTTGTTATTGTTGCAAACCACTAACAAATGATAAAAGTGTTATTATTGAGCATTATAACCCTAGAAGCAAATCCCCCGAAAATATGTTTGATTACAATAACTTATTTGTTTGTTGTAGCGGAATAGAGGTGGGTGATGACGGAGAGCAAATAAAACCGAAGCATTGCGGTGATGCAAAAGATGATATATTAGAAATAATTGAGGAAAACGGAATATTTGTCAGAATTATTGACCCACTTGAAAAGGAAAGTGAAGAGGTATTTACATGTGAAAAATCATTTGTTTATGATTTTTCAGGGAATATATTTGAATCAAATGGCAATCAAAACGCAGCATTTACCATAAAACAATTGCGCTTAAATCATCAACAATTGATAAAATCAAGAGCGCTTGTTCTGGAAGAGGCATTTCCGGGCATCACAGAAACAGGCATAATAGATTTGGATAGAGATGAAGCCAAATTATATTTAGACCACTACATGCAGTTGCACCGCGATGATGAGGATAGTGAGTTGAAATTTGAACCATTTTGCAATATAGTTATTTTCTTTTTAAAATTCATCCTCCACCATGCAAAAACGATTTCTTAAATACTTTTGGGATACCGGAGCCTCCACAGGCATTGACCCCGATACGCTTTCGCCCACTTTTAGGCTGAAGCGGCTGATTGAGTATGCCAGTTTTCCGGATTTAATTAACTACGATTTTGAAGAGGTGAAAACTTACCTTCCGCAAATAAACATAGACCGCCTCCGCGCCAACGAATACCGAAAAGAAATGCTAAAAGCCATTATTCCCTACCTGCCCACTACCAACGATTGGGAAGAAGCTATTATGCAAATGTTTAAAGACAAACTTGCGCAGGTAAAATGGCTTTATCCCGATAAAAATATAACAACCCCCAACTCGCAATAACCCCTGTTTCCTTTTCCTGCACCCGCCAAAACCTAATCTATGAAAAAAACCTTTGAAAAATGCCTTTGGGAAGACCTCACCATTTGGTTTGGCTTAGAAAGATTGGAAACCGCACAGCCTTATTTTACACCCTTGCAAACCTTAACCCAAGTACAACCCCATGTACCCGCATCGGTACAAGAAGAGTTGGAAAAACTACACAAACTCATTAGCCGCAAATTCTTAGACTGGAACGAAGATGAATTGAAAATGCAGTTTATTTCGCCCTTTCTATTTTTGGTAGATTATTATGAAAGCGATAGGTACCAACCTTTTTCGCAGCGCATCATGCAACTCCAAACCCCCGAAATAGAACTTTCGGGCGTGGTGGAGTGGATGCTGGCATCGGGTAAACAAATACCGCGCGAGCCTTTCTTCTTTTTACATGAGTACAAAAAAGAACAAGGCACCGATGCCGACCCGCTTGGGCAACTGCTGGCTGCCATGATTACCGCACAACACCTCAATACCAACAAAAACAGGGTATTGTATGGTTGTTATATAGTAGGTAAAGACTGGTATTTTGTAGCTTTGCAGGGTAAACAATACCAAAATACCACCAACTACAACGTAACCGAGTTTGACAAACTCGCCCTTGTTTTTACCATCTTACAAAACATCAAAAACCTCATTTGAACGGTTATATTTATTTCAATATCAACCTTACATCAATAAATACAAGAAATCATTAGCTAATATGAGTTCTAACCACATTTTCATATTCTCGGTAGGTCCGGTACAAACCTTTATAGCCCAAGCCCGAAAAGCCCAAGACCTTTTTGGAGGCAGTCGTTTATTATCGGCGTTGGCAGACAAAGCCATTCAAGCCGCCAAAGCGCAAGGTATAGACATCACTTACCCCCAACAAACCGACAACAACAACGGGCAAAACATACCCAACCAATTTGCCGGTATCTATAACGGAAATGAAGACCTTGCCACCATAGGGCAAACCATAGAAAATGCCGTGCGCAACCTCTTTACCAACCTTGCCCATGATGCCCTCAAATTCATGCAAGCCCCGCCCAATTTTGACCAAAAAGCCTACTTTGACCAAATCAACAGCCATTTAGAAATTACCTGGTTCTTTAAACCCTATACGCCCGAAACTTACGCCCACAACTACCAAACCGCCGAAAGAATTTTTGGCGGACTTAAAAACATACGCACCTTTACCCAACTGCCCGAAAAAGGGCGAAAATGCAACTTAGACGGCGAGCGAAATGTAAAAGTATATCGGAAAACCAAAGATGAAACCGATACCGCCCGACTGCTGGATAAAAAACTGTTTACCCAACCCAACCAAGTTTGTCTCTGGGATAACCAACCCAAAGACAACGACGACCGCACCCACAAACTCCTCCAAGCCGGCGAAGGGCTTAGCACTGTTTCCTTCCTTAAACGCTGGTATAAGCATAAAAATCTGATATTCCCATCCACTGCCAATATAGCTTTGTACGATTTGTTTAACTGGTGCGATGATACCGGTAAGTTTATATCTCACTTACAACCTATTGGACTGTGTCTTGGAGAAAAAGCAGAGGTGAACAACAATCTTTTGCGTTTTGCCGATGAAATTAACGGGCAAGTTTTTTACGAAGAAAACCTCACCCCCAAGTTTTTTGAACAACAAGGATTGCCCGAAGGAGCGCTAAGCTGTGTGCGCCAGCATGTGCAGAAACTGCCCGCAAGCAGGCTAAAAAAATACTATGCCGTTTTAACCTTTGACGGCGATAGCATGGGTAAAATCATGACCGGCAACTTCCTTAAACCCGATAAGTGCAACCAATACCTCCACAATTTTCAAAAGGAAACCTCCCGATTGCTTACCCAATTTGCCAAATCGGTAGAAAAAATCATCACCTTCCCCAAGGGTAGAGTTATTTATGCCGGCGGCGATGATTGCCTTGCCCTCATCAACCTCAATCACCTGTACGACGTACTTTTACAGGTGCAGGGCGAGTTTCACCGCACCGTAAACAGCCCACTCCAACAAACCTTTACCGATGTACTCAAACCCGGTTTCAACTTTACCTTTTCTGCCGGCATTGCCATTGCCCATTACGGCTCGCCTATGGGTATTGCCCTCAACGAAGCCCGCCGCCTGCAAGACAAAGCCAAAGAAGATGGCGATAGAAACGCTTTTGCCATAGGCGTACTCAAAAAATCGGGCGAAACGCACCAAACCTGCTTTAAATGGGAACAACTACCCCACCTGCAAACCATAACACAGCAATTGCAGCAAGATAACTTTTCCGATACTTTTATCCGGTCTTTAAATCGGGAGCTGGCGCTGTTTATAGAAGTGAAAGATTTTATTAACCAAATTGAAAATTCCAATTTTATCCGATTAGAAATGCAACGCCTATTAGAACGTTCTAAAAAATCCGACCTCAAAAATGCCGATTTTGATGCCATGTTTAACGCACTCAATAAACTTTTAACCAACGCCCAAACTTTGGAATTTTTCTTAGAAGCCCTCAACATAGCCAACTACATCAAACGCCAAACCAATCAACCCGAAAAAACTGCCGCCCATGCTTATTAAAATTAACCCTTTTGATACCCTCTTTTTTCGCGATGGCAAACCCTTTTCTATGGGCGACGACTCGTGGGCAGACAGCCTTTTTCCGCCTTCGCCCTCCGTTATTTACGGCGCTATCCGCACCCTGTTTTTGGGCAATACCAATTTTGCCACTGCCGATAAATTGGCTTTGGAAGAAGCAACCAAACACATCACCATATCGGGCATATACCTTCAAACAGAAAGCGGTTATTGTGTAACCGCCCCCAATGACTTTGCAATAGAAAAAACGGAAAACAATCCCCAGAAAACCATACTCCAGCCTCGCAACGCTGCCGCAGCCGGCATAGTGAGCAATAAACCGCTTACCCAAATAACCTACCCCGATTTTGTGGTGGACAATGAAAAAAGCAAAGGCATCATTACCCTGTTTGACCTTGAAGACTATTTAAAAGCCACCGATGTAGCAAAAATATCGCCCAACGCTAAGTACTTTGTTTCGGAACCTAAAATTGGCATTGGCAGAGATAACCTCACCTTTGCCACCGATGAGGGTAAACTCTATCGGGTGGATATGAAGCGCCTCAGTAATAAAACCCAAATTGTAGTAGAACTGCCCGATTTTCCTCACAAATGGCTTAGCATTGCCAAACTGGGCGCCGATAGCAAATTAGCCCATTTCAGCGTAGAACCCAACAAAACAGTAAGCGCACAAATACCCTTTACGCTTGCCCCAACCGATACCCTGTTTAAACTCTACCTTGCTACACCCGCCATTTTTGCACAAGGCTGGCTGCCCGCATGGATTAAACCCGAAAATGACTACATTGGCGAAATAGGAAACGGCGACCGCAAAATAACCTTGCAACTCACCGGCACAGCGCTGGGTAAACCCCTGCCCATAGGTGGTTTTGACCTTAAAGAGCAACAACCCAAAACCATGTGCCGCACAGTGCCTGCCGGGTCGGTTTATTACTTCCGCTTGGTAGCCGGAACTATTGAAGCGGTAAAGGAGTTATTGCATTGTAAAACCATATCAGACTACCTGCCAAACGAGGGTTACGGCTTGGCAATGGTGGGTAAAATTTAAACATCGGGCAGTTATGAAAGTGATTACCACAGTAGGCATTTCCATCTTAACACAAAATTATCAAGGTCAGTTTCCAAACAGCAAAGATGCATTGCTGTCTGATTGGGATAATGAGCGCATTCAGCCAGAAATTGAAAGATTTCGCAATCAAGACAATCAAAGCAACCAACTTTTTCCCAAAACCGACCAAGAAGTATGTGCCGAAATTCACACCCTTTATGAAATAGCCAAAGAAAAACCTGCCGAAACGCTGCAAGTGTACCTCCTTGCCACCGATACCGTTACCGCCGTTATAGCCTGCGAACTCATTATAGCATGGCTCAATTTTAAGAAAGAAGACGGCGATGAAACCGCCAAACGAATACAAATAGCCGCTGCGGTCAATACCGGCGAATTAGGCACAATTTGGCAACAACGCAGCATATATCAATCGGCATATCCCGATGCGTTTATATTGCCCATACCCGATTTACAGGTAAAAGACCCTCAAAAATTCCAAACCACCGGCTTCTCTAACCTGCTTACCGCCATAAACGCCATAGCCGGTACCGATAAACCCCTACTAAACATATCGGGCGGTTATAAAGCCACCATTCCTATCCTCACCATTATGGGGCAAATTTACGACTACCCCCTCCGCTACACCCACCAAGATAACAAAGAAGGACAAATTATAGGCTTAGAAAAACTGCCGGTGGCGTTTGATTATAGTATTTTTGAGGATAACTACTTAGCATTTGAATTACTTAAACCCGAGAAGGCATTATACAACCTCCCTACACCCGAGGTATTCAAAGATAATTTAGCAGAACAAGCAGATTTTGGGAGTATTGACAATTCTGGTTTAATCATTGAAATTGAAACGGGCAGCGAAAATACCAAGCGCATAAGCCTATCTGCATTAGGTAAATTATTGTTTGCTGCCTACCACAATAACATCCGAAGCAACGATATTGATATAGGCAATTTAGTAGGCAAGGTAATGGAGCTAAAAGTATTTCAGTTCTTTGCCAATAAATTTCCCGATAAAACAATATTGGAAAAACCAATTGGTATATCACCCCAAGGAGATGCTTACGATGCCGATGTGTGGGTAGAAAATGACCAATTTATTCTATCCATAGAAGTAAAGCCTGAGAAGGTAAAAATACTTGGAAATGGTGATACTATTGAGAGAAAATGCAGGCAAGGCGCTTTTCAAGCATCGCTGGCATACGCCAACGAGCGGCAAAGGGCAATAAAATGTATTGTGGCAATGTACCACCACCGCCAACCTAACCGATTCCAAGAGGCAGCATTTAAAGAATTGAAACAAATTAACATTTCTGCCTGTTCACATTTAGTTTGGCTATGGGTACAACCGCCCGATAATTACAAACATAATGTAAACTGGCAAATAACCCCGGATAGAGTAAAACAATTTGATTTCGAAACTATACAATGGAATGATTTCACTTGGGAGCGTTTAACCCGATAAAACTCAGTTTAATCCCATGTCTTACAAACAATTTACCCTGCTGCGCCTAAAAGAGCAATTTGGCTTAGCAGCCTACTATAAACCCCTTTTTACCCATGTAGCGCCACTGCCATACAGCAACTGGCTAAAAGATACGCTTGCCATGAGCAGAAAAAATCCTATTAAAAGCGAAAAAGCAAAATCAGAAATGATTGTAGCTCCTGTTTTATTAGAACTCAAACAGCAAAATGATGATTTTTTCACCATCTACTCCGGCGATATGCTTGAAGCAGACAAAAACGCCGGACTAACCGGAGAATGTGATTTTATTTTAGCCAAAAACACCCAGTCATTTACCATCAGCTATCCAATTTTTACCCTCATAGAAGCTAAAAAAAATGACTTTGAATTGGGTATTGACCAATGCGCCGCACAAATGTATGGTGCATGGTTGTTTAACCAAAAGCATAACCAGCCGGTTCCCTTTGTGTATGGCTGCGTTACCACTGCCGATGAATGGATGTTTCTTAAATTTGAAGACTCCGCTTTTACCATAGATACACAAAAGTATTTCATCAATCAATTAGACATGGTTTTAGGCGCTTTACAAACCATTATAAACGAATACAAAAACATAATTTAATGCTTTTAAATTAATATCTACTCAACAACTTGCCATCTATTAAGCAAATCACCATTACAATACAAACCGTAAAATCTACATACACTATGTACCAAATTACACGCCCCCTGTTTCTTATTTGCGAAACACCCCTGCACGCCGGCACCGGCGATGACTTAGGGTTTGTTAACCTGCCCATTCAGCGCGAAAGGCATACCGATTTCCCCAAAAAATGCCACCTACTTTTTAACCAAACCTATTCCCCAATTAATCTCCCTAAAAAATGTAGAAATGGACAAATCTTATCGCTTTTTGTTTGATACTGAGCCCACCGATGAGCAATTGGCAGAACTTATGCGTGCTGTTGCTACAGAGGTGAAAGAACGCGCTAAACTTGCCGACCAAAAATATAGAGCCTTAATGCAACAACAGCTTAAGCAAACACTTGAAAAATGGAAATCAATACAAAAAAAACATGAAAATAATAAAGCCTAAGTTGTTGGTTATTGCAGGTCCAAATGGTTCGGGAAAAACGTCTATAACCACCCAAATCCTGAAACACGAATGGATACAAGGCTGTATTTATATAAATCCCGATAATATAGCGCAAGAGCAATTTGGCGATTGGAATTCTCCGGAGGCAGTACTAAAAGCGGCTAATCTTGCTGCACAACAAAGGGAAGAATGTCTTTTACTGAAACAAAGCCTTATTTTTGAAACTGTGCTATCAGCAATTGATAAAGTTGAGTATATGCTCCGAGCAAAAGAAGCAGGTTTTTTTATACGTTTATTTTTTGTTGGTACTAATCACCCATCTATTAATGCAAGCCGTATTGCCCATAGAGTTATGGAGGGTGGGCATGATGTGCCAATAACCAAAATTGTTAGTCGCTTTTCTAAATCTATTGTTAACTGTTGCCTTGCTTCCTCTTTTGTGGATAGATTATATGTGTATGATAATTCCATTGAGTATGCAGATGCAACACTACTTTTCAGAGCAAGTAATGGGTTACTTCAAAAAACTTATGCGCCTATTAACGAATGGGCTTTACCAATTTACGAGAGTATTAACCCACCTCAAAAACAAGAATAAACACCACTATGCAATCCTATATAAACCACTCTTTAGTTTCAATCTCTTCATTTTAGTTAAACCGTAAAATCTACATACACTATGTACCAAATTACACGCCCCCTGTTTCTTATTTGCGAAACACCCCTGCACGCCGGCACCGGCGATGACTTAGGGTTTGTTGACCTCCCTATCCAGCGCGAGCGGCATACCGATTTCCCCAAAATTGAAAGCTCCTCGCTAAAAGGCGCCCTGCGCGAAGCCTTTGAACACGCCTACGAAACGTTTAAAAACGTAAGAACCGATGAAGCATTACCCGAAGAAGAGCATGAAAATAAAGCAAAAGCCTTTGCTTCTTGGGAAGCCAACGATGTAAAAGTGCATCGGGTTTTTGGGTTTGACGACGGCAGTATGAAAAAAGCTACCGCCAACAGGCTGAAAAAACTTTTCAAATACAAAGAATACAAAGAAGACGGTGATGACAAGGCAAAAGACGGACACGAATTTGCCGGCTGCCTTGCCCTTACCGATGCGCGCTTGCTGCTGTTTCCGGTTAAGAGCATGAAAGGCGTTTTTGTGTGGATAACCTGCAAATCGGTATTGGCAAAATTAGAACACGAACTCAAAATTGCAAACATTAATAACGAACTCAAACAAACCCTTAGCGCCTTAGTACCTAAATTAGCCATTGGGCAGCAGGCATGTAGGGCAAGCAATGCCAACGAAATAGGTATAAACGACAAAACGATAGTATTGGAGGAATACGCTTTTGAGGTAAAAACCGATACCGAAGACCTTGCCTATAAATTTGCCGGTGCATTAGCCAAAATGCTATTTACCCAACCCGAACAAAACTACTGGCAATTACTGCTCAAAAACCGCCTCGTCATTCTGTCCGACGACGATTTTAGAGACTTTGTAAAACTCAGCACCGAAGTAGTAACCCGTACCAAAATAGACAACCAAACCGGTACCGTAGCCACCGGCGCATTGTTTACCGAAGAATACCTCCCTACCGAGAGCATCTTATACAGCCTTGCCATGTTTACCGATGAGCGCGGTAAAAAAGCCACCCTCAGCGCAAATGAAGTGCAGGAGTTTGTAACCGATACCCTTGCCAAACAACTCAACCACGTTTTTCAATTGGGCGCTAATACCACATTGGGTAAAGGCGTACTAAGAACCCATTTACTCTAACCCATCCAAAAATCACTATACCATGCGTAGTAAAGTAGAACAAGGCAGAGCCGCCAAAGCATTAAAATACGTGCAAGAGGCACCAAAAACCGACGAGTTTAAATCTTACGCCAAAAAAGTGCCCATGATGATTAAAAGTCATGGCTTAGCGCCGGCATTGGCTTTCATAAAATCAAAAAACAGGCAGGCATACAACACCATTTATGCCGATATAATAAAATGGCTGAAAGACGATATTAAGAAAGTAGCTCCCGATATTCACACTAAGGTAACCACCAATACCGATACCGGCTTTATAGATTACCTCATCAATTTGGAAGACCCCGCCGTTTACCGCGCCATTACTAATGAAGTGCTTGCTTTTTTAAACTGGTACCGCCGCTTTGCTGAAGCAATCACCGCTTAAATCTCAACCTTATGCAACAAACAGATGCCCGATTGGTAATACTGCCCACACAAAAAGGCAGGTTTGTGGGGTACTTGCAATATGAAAAAGACGGTAAAACCAAACAAATTAACGTTCCGCCGCAGTACATATTTACCAATGCCGATTTAAACGGCGCAGCCTGCACTTTTTACTCCGAAGGCGGCGCAGTCAAAAAAATTGTGCTGACAAATGGTACGGTACTGCTCGATTTAACCCGGCAAACTGCCAAACAACCCACCGGCGGCAATACATTTAAACACCCCGACAGCTTTGATAAAACCAAAATACTGCACCCCATACTGCGCAACCTGAACGGTTTTACCGATATAGACAATTTTTCCTTGAAACTCTACAAAGCCACCCGATGTGAATGGAATACGGCAAGAGGCAGGCATGAATTTTATTTTTTCCGCACCTACCGAGGACAGATAGAATATCAAATCCGCCCCAATTACGGCAGTACCGATTTTACCGCTCTTGCCGCCCGGCAAGAGCGCTGTGCCCGCTCCCTTACGCACCCACACGGCAACTACCACACCCTGCGGTTTCAGCCCGATTGGAGGCTCATTGTGGGCTTAGGCTTAGAAAGTGTTTATGAAACCGCCATTACCCTACACCACATCTATGGCATACCCTACCTGCCTGCCAGCAGTATAAAAGGCGTAGTGCGCAGTTGGGTTATAGCCTGCTGTTTTAATAATCAGGAAACCATTGCCCTGCAAAATGAGCTGTTTGTTTACTTACTTGGCTCCGATGATAAGAGCTACGATAAAGAACAACACGAAGGGCAGCTCCTGTTTTTTGACAGTTTCCCCAATGCCGCACCCGCCATAGAACCCGATATTATGAACGTTCACTACCCCAATTACTACGGTGGCAATGAAGCCCCTACCGATACACAAAGCCCCAATCCCATTGTGTTTTTAACGGTAGGCAATAAATCTTTATCGGGCAACGATTTTTACTTCCAAACCATTGTAGGCGTTAGAGATAATCCGTCATTAGAGGCTATCGGGTTACAAAAAATGGGCGATATGGGCGTTTTCCTGCCATCGGGCAGCAGGCTCAGTAATAAAAGTACAGTATTGGAGCTTGCCACCTACTGGCTACAGTCTGCCCTTACTTTGCACGGCATAGGCGCAAAAACAGCCATCGGGTATGGGTATATGCGAGGGTAATATTTTTGCTGTTTTACACACCACACACCGCCCAGCCTGCGTTTCCCCAATAATAATTAGGCAGAAATGGTAAAAAAGTGGTTGAGCCGGCTTTGGAACACAGAGTTTGAAATAGGTAAACCCTATTATGCTGTGTTTGCACTACTGGTGGTATTGGTGGTAGGATTGTGGTATCCGGTAGTAGAGGTATTGTTTACCATGCACAGCGAATTTAACCTACCACATTATTTGCAAGCCATTAAAGGCAACAACCCCGATGTGGGGTTTGGGTATTATGTGCATATTTGGTTGGTGGTGGCGGCTTTGTGTATTATTTTTAGGTATGGCATAATTGTGGACTCGTATTTTAAAACACTCAAAACCCATAACCCCGATAAATTTAGGCGCGATTTTGTGGTTTATTTCACTGCCATTGTCACTGCCCTTGCGGTTAATTTGCTGGTGTTGGCAATAGCCGGCGGCATGTTTTGGAGTGCCGGATACACCTTTGCCCACGGATTTCATTTTGCCGAGAGGGTAGTGCAGGGGTTATATCATTGGGTAAACAACCATATCCCAACGTTGTTTAACGTAAAGTTTTACCCCCTTGCCTTACTGCTTGCCTTGGTTTTGAGCTCGCTGCCCGAGTATTTTGTACATCGGCTGGCACATACCTCTCGGTTTGTTTGGTATGTGTTTCACCAGCCGCATCATGCTGCCGAAATTTTACACCCTATGGCAAATGCGCCCGCTTATTTGTTTGATTTCTTTTTGGCATTGCCCAGAGGGGTGGTTTTTATTATCATCGGGAAAATAGTTTACACCCAGCCTATGCTGTTTGAGGGCAGCATGTATTTTTTGCTGAGTTATTTTATCGAAATTTTTAACCATAGCGGCGTTCATTACACCACCGCCTATAAAAATCGGGTTTTGCGCTTTTTGTGCGATATTACCGGCGGCGGCATTTACCACTTTTTGCACCACTCATCGGCACAAGAGCATCAAATGGCAAACCTAACCGGCGGACCTTTTTGCCTGTGGGACCGCATTTTTGGCACCTATGCCGAGCCACCTGCGCAAACACCACAAGTGGGGCTTACCCATAACCCGCCTATTGTGATGAACCCGCTTAGAATTTTATACGGCGGATTGGCAAAAATACTATATGAACTGAAAGCAAACCGCAGTTTTAAAACCCGATTTTGGGTTGTTTTTGGCTCGGTTAATTATGTGCCGCCAATTACAACAGAATTTGTAAAGCAGCATCGGGCAAACTAAGTTGCTCCATGTCATAAACCGGTTGTCATTTGGTTTAGCTTGCCCTTTTGCAAGTTGCAGCAGTGTAAGTTTGTATAAACAAGCCCTATTTTTCCGTTAGAACGAACAATGGAAATAATTGCCTTAATTACTTTAACACAAATTATGACCAAATCTTTAAACTTTTCATCGGGATTATACCCATGCAACCAATTTGCCGATTATTTTGCGTACCTTTGCACCCCGAATCGGAACATTACTGCATTTTATTTTATATTCTCATGCAAAATCAAGCCATCCGCAATATCGCCATTATTGCCCACGTTGACCACGGTAAAACTACCTTGGTTGACAAAATTCTGCACCAGTGCAAACTCTTTGCCGACCACCAAAAAACCGGCGAACTTATCTTAGACAACAACGAACTGGAACGCGAGCGCGGCATTACCATCTTGTCTAAAAATGTATCGGTAACCTATAAAGGGGTAAAAATTAACATCATTGATACGCCCGGGCACGCCGATTTTGGTGGCGAAGTGGAGCGCGTACTAAACATGGCAGACGGTGTGCTGCTGTTAGTTGATGCTTTTGAGGGCGCTATGCCGCAAACCCGTTATGTGCTGCAAAAAGCGCTTGCCAAACGCCTAAAACCTATTGTGGTTATAAATAAAGTGGACAAGGAAAACTGCCGTCCCGATGAGGTGCACGAAGAAATTTTTGACCTCATGTTTAACCTCGATGCCACCGAAGAGCAGTTAGATTTTCCTACTGTTTACGGCTCTGCCAAACAAGGTTGGATGAGCGGCGACTGGAAAACAACCTCTACCGATGTTACCCACCTGCTTGATGTAATTTTAGAAGCCATACCCGCACCGCCTTTTATAGAGGGTACTGTGCAAATGCAAGTTACCAATATTGACTACTCTGCTTATATAGGGAGAATTGCCGTTGGGCGAGTTGCGCGCGGCACTATTACCGAAAACACGCCGGTAAGTTTGGTAAAACGCGATGGCAGTATCGTAAAATCGCGCATAAAAGAGGTATATGCCTTTGAGGGTTTAGGTAAAGTAAAAACCGATAAGGTAGTTTGCGGCGATTTGTGCGCCATTACCGGCGTAGAGGGCTTTGAAATAGGCGATACCATTGCCGATTTTGAAAACCCCGAAGCGCTGCCTGCCATTGCCATTGACGAGCCTACAATGGGCATGTTTTTTACCATTAACAACTCGCCGTTTTTTGGCAAAGAGGGTAAATTTGTTACCTCCCGACACCTGCGCGACCGCCTTTTTAAGGAAACCGAAAAAAATCTTGCCCTGAAAGTAGAAGAAACCGACTCGCCCGATGCTTACATAGTTTATGGCAGGGGCGTTTTACACTTGTCTATCCTTATAGAAACCATGCGCCGCGAAGGATATGAACTGCAAGTGGGCAAACCTAAGGTAATTATTCGCACCATAAACGGACAAAAATGCGAGCCCTATGAAATACTTACCATAGATACGCCCGAAGGAAAAGCGGGTAAGGTAATAGAACTGGCTACACAACGCGGGGGCGAGCTGGCTATTATGACTCCCAAAAGCGATGTAATGCACTTAGAATTTAACATCCCCTCGCGCGGATTGATTGGTTTGCGTACCATAATACTTAATACCACCGCCGGCGAAGCTATTATGGCACACCGCTTTACCGAGTACCGCCCATGGAAAGGTGAGTTGCCCTCGCGCATAAACGGCACCCTTATTTCTATGGAAACCGGCACTGCCATTGCTTACACCCTTGATAAACTACAAGACCGAGGTATGTTTTTTGTTGAACCCGGCGATGCCATTTACGAAGGGCAAATAGTGGGCGAACACACCCGTTCAAACGACTTGGTGGTTAACCTTACCAAAACCAAAAAACTAAGCAACGTGCGCGCATCGGGCACCGATGAGAAGGTAAAACTGCCACCCGCTATTAAGTTCTCGTTAGAAGAAGCTATGGAATACATAGAAGACGGCGAGTATGTAGAAATTACCCCCCAAAGCATCAGGCTGCGCAAAATATACTTAGACGAAAACGACCGCCGCCGTATGGAAAAACAGGCAGAAAGTGCTTCGGTTTAATTGCTTAAACTATAAAGTTGTATCCGTTTGGTTTGGGGTAAGCCGCTTCTAAATTGCAGCAAGGTTCATAAACAAATAAAAACCGCCCAAGTTTTCTATCTTTGTTAAAAGTAGAAAAGACAAGAGAATGGAAATTTCCGTTAAACAAAACACCAAGAATAAATTCGGTCAATACTTTACCCCTAAAGTAGTGGCCGAATTTATGATTGAGTTGGCTGATATTTTTCCATCTTCTACAATTTTAGAGCCTTCTTGCGGTGAGGGCATTTTTTTGAAATTATTACAACAAAAAGGCTTCAACAACTTAACCGCTTATGAAATAGATCCCCATTTGGCGAACGAATTTTCATGCGTGAAGTATGAGAGTTTTGTTTCGGCAAAAATTGAAAACAAGTTTGACCTTGTTATCGGAAATCCGCCTTATATACGTTGGAAAAACCTTGAAACCGAGCTAAAACAGGAGCTTGCCAAAAGTGTAATTTGGAATAAATACTTCAACTCTCTTTGCGATTATCTCTACATCTTCATCTTAAAGTCTATTGAGTTGTTGAACCAAAATGGGCAGCTCATTTTTGTTTGTCCCGAATACTGGATGAACACTACCCACTCTATTTCACTTCGGAATTATATGGTAGAGAATGGTTATTTTGAAGAAATATACCATTTTAATGAAACCCCTGTTTTTGATAAGGTAACAGTGTCTATTGTTGTTTTTAAGTACATAAAATCAAAAGAAAAAAAACCTTCTATTAAGGTTGCAAAATTTTATGCCAACCAAAAACTTACTAAGAAAACACTTACAGCCCTCAAAAATCAAACGCCATGTAAAGATGTCGAATACCTATCGGTTTCTCAATTTAAACTAAACGAAAGGTGGATTTTACATGCCGATGAAGTACAAGAGAGGTTAAAGATTTTTGAAAACAGTTGCAGCAAGTTTAATGCAAATGCTCCGCTATCCTTGTTTGATGAGGGAAATGTAGAGCTTTATACCATTGGAGATATTTGCGATATTGGTAATGGGTTGGTGAGTGGTTTAGACAAAGCATTTCAGGTAAATGGCGCTGTATTAACCAACCGTGAACTTGCTGCAACAATGAAGGTGGTAAAAGCCAAAGACCTAAAACCCTTTTATGCCGAAAATGCTACTACCTATATTTATGTAGAAGAAGGACTAACCGAAGCAACTTTTAAAGAAAAATACCCCCATTTTTACCAACACTTTAAACCCTATAAAGCTGATTTAGAAAAAAGATACCAGTATAACAGGAAAATAAATTATTGGGAGTGGGTTTTTCTGAGAAACTTAAACCTATTTAATAAGCCCGAAAAGCGAATCTTTGTGCCTTGCAAAGAGCGGATTTCCAATAAAAATCATTTCCGGTTTGCCTTAGTTGAGAAGGGCTTTTTTCCAACACAAGATGTAACGGCAATTTTTAAAAAACCAACCACTAAGGAAAGTATAGAATATATTTTGTCGTACCTAAACCTGCCAATTGTTTTCGATTGGTTAAAATGTAATGGAATTGTGAAAGGAAATATCGTTGAGTTTTCTGAAAAACCTATTTCCAGTATTCCTTTTAGGGCAATAGATTGGGCTAACCCAAAAGAGGTTGCTGTACATGATACTATATCAGAACTAACCCGGCAATACCTCTGCTCCAAAGATAGGGAACTGCTGAACCTGATAAATCAAACATTTAACCATTTGCTCAATATGCCATGAATATAGTAAATTATACTGAATTAATTAACAGTATTAAAGGAACGTCTATACCCAAACCTATATCGGGTACTTTATCGGGACATGCGGCAGGTGAGCCGTTCGATAAATATGTTTATCGGGAAATTAAAAAACAGTTGCCTCAATATACTTTTAGGCAGTATGAATATCTAAACGATTTATATAGCAAACACCCGGCTATAATTGGTTACGAGGCAAGGCAGGCATTATTTAACTCCCCAACTGTTTTATTTTTATTGAGTAGGGGCAAAAATGCTACCGACAAGTGGAGTATTGAAAACCCATTTGATGAAAAGCAAAATGATACAGCCGATATTTTGGTTGTGAAAGGCAATTTTTATGAAATTATAGATATTAAAACTCGAAATTTAGCAAAATCGGCACAGCCGCCTAATATCATATCCGCATTTAAATTAGCGCAGGTTTGTGCAAAAATGTTTGATAATCAGGAATTTGATAGTTTCACCATCAATTATCTTCAAATTGACTGGAAACTTGACCACGATAAGTTAATATACAATGATGCTCACGTTGCGTACTTGTTTAAATGTAACCCAGCCAACCTATACATTAATTGGGCAGCAGCTATGCAAATTCAGTTTCATGTTTCCGACTTAGACCAGAATTACACAGGTAGTATGGAAGATTGGGCTAAATCTTACTTAGTTCATTTTGTGGCACAAGCCCGAAGAAGAGCCGATGATATGGTTACCCGATTTGTGAAACCATTTGAAAAGTACATAACATAAAAGCCGATAATTTTGAACATGTATAAATATAGCAAAACGGGTTACCGGTAAAGATGAACAAGTTAAAGGCGAATAAATTGTTACTGCTAAATGTTGCCGCTAAAACCATTTTGTGGCTTACCTGCCTAATAATAACAACGGCTGCCTTGGCTCAGAACACACACAATGCCGAGTTTTGGGCGGGTTACATTACCTCTGCCCGAGTAAGCAAACACTTTTCGGTGTGGAACGATTTTCACTTAGTGCCTACTGCGTTTTTCATTAACCGCCACGGGCTTACCTGGCATATTACCGAAAAAACTGCCCTTACATCGGGTTATGCTTTTTTGGTTACTGCTACTGCTGCATCAGCTAAATTGGTAAGGCAGGAGCATCGCCCCTGGGGGCAGTTAGAGCTGAGGCTGCCCTTGATTTACAAAACAACCTACCGCTTTAGGATACGTTATGATGCCCGATTCAGGCAAAAAATGGTTGCCGCCCAACCAACCGATGAGTTCCTTTTTTACCACCGCCTCCGGTTTATGAACAGCCTAAACTTTCATATAACCAACCTTTCGCCCCAAAGTAGGCTAACATTTACCCTCATGAACGAAATTTTGCTTAACTTTGGGCAGCAATACACCGGTAAACGCTTAGACCAAAACCGCATTTTTGCCCTTGCCGGCATTAACCACAAACACATATCGGTAATGGCGGGCTACCACCACCGCATGATTCCGCTTGCTACATCGGGCTTTAATTTTAAACATGGCGCTACGGTTTGGGTTATTCAAAATTTTAACCTCCGGCGCAAAAGCATCAAAACGTCTCTTTAATTTATGGAAATTACCGCATCGCACTTTATAGGCAGTTTTGTAAAAGTGAGCCAGTGCCCGCCGCCCGATAAGCCTGAATATGCGTTTGTGGGCAGGTCTAACGTGGGTAAGTCATCGCTCATTAACATGCTTACCGGACGAAAATCATTGGCAAAAGTATCTATAACGCCGGGTAAAACGCAAACCATAAACCATTTTATCATCAATAATAACTGGTATTTGGTTGATTTGCCGGGCTATGGTTATGCCAAAGTATCCAAAACGCAGCGCCGAGATTGGGAAAAGTTTATTCAGAACTACCTTGTAAAACGCCCCAACCTGCAATGCGTTTTTCTGCTCATAGACAGCAGAATACCGCCACAAACCCTTGACCTTGAATTTGCCAACTGGCTTGGCGAGCGGCAAATTCCGTTTGTCATCGTTTTTACCAAAATTGACGATAAAAAATACAAGCCCCAAAACATAGAAGTGTTTAAAAAAGCAATGCTCCAAACTTGGGAAGCCCTGCCCGATATGCTCCGCACATCGGCAGAAAAAAGATTGGGTAAAGAGGAACTTTTAGATTATATAGCCAAAATTAACAAACAGTTTAAGGCTGCCGATATTCAACCGTTAGAGTTGTTGCCCGATGAAGAGTAGTGATGGCAAAATTTAGATATTTATTGCATTGGGTAAAAAAAATGCCAAGCGATAGCGGAAAATTTGGAGAAAAAAATTACTTTTGAACCGGCAATTTAACTCCTCAAATTTTCAGTTGCTATGCAAAAAAGCTATTTCTACTATGCCTGTTTGTTGTTTTTGAATTTGGCAGCATCTGCCCAGCAAGGCACTTTTGACCGCATTATTACACAAGTTTTTAATGCACAGTGCAACAATGCCGGTTGCCATGCCGCAGCAAGCGCCGCCGGCGGGCTTAGCTTAGAGGGTACGCCCGCCCAAATAAGGGCTGCCTTGTATGATGTTAATGCTACCAATGCCGTATCACAAGCGGCAAACAATAAACGTGTTTTTCCGGGGCACCCCTACCGCAGCAAGTTGTTTATGCTGGTAAACAACGGTTTATCACCGCACGAAACCCTGCTGCCCGAAGAAGACCCCGGCAATATACATGCAGGGATAAATATCAGCAACCTGCACAAAGAACTGATACGACAGTGGATTTTGTTTAACTGCCCCACCACCGGACAGGCTGTTTCGCACAGTATGTTGGAGGAGTTTTACAGCGGCAACGGTATTTGGGCAACAGACCCCGCCAACCCGCCCGCTAAACCCGCCCCGGGCGAGGGTTTTCAAATCCATTTGGGTCCTATTTTTCTGCCCCCGTGGCAGGGCGCTGCCCAACCCGATGAAGAATACCACTACAAATATGCCACCCTGCTGCCGCAAAACATAGAAATTCATCGGTTAGAGGGTAATATAGGCAGTTCGCACCACATGATTATGTTCCGCTACAACAATACCAATAATGCTAATAGTATCCCATGGGGTTTGCAACAAAACGAAATGGGCGGAGGGCGCTCCATGATAGCCGCCTTTGGGCAATCGGCAACAGTTAGCCTGCCCCAAGGTACCGCTTTTAGGTGGTACGCTAACAGTTTTTTAGACCTCAATACCCATGTGGTTAATTATTCAACTACCGCCGTTTTGGCTACCGATGTGTATGTAAATGTTTATACACAACCATTTAACACAGCAGCTCAGGAAATGAAAACTACTTTGCTCATAAACCCTGCTTTGTTTATTCCCTATGGTGCAGGGCTGCAAACCTTTACCGCCGATATTAGAAATAACGCCTCCTTGCCTTCTACTTATTATGTTTGGCAAATGAGTTCGCACACGCATCGTTTCGGGCAAAGTTTTAACGTATGGCGGCGCAATACTGATGGTACAAAAGGAGAACACCTCTATAATGCCAACAAATACAACGGTATTCCGGAGTGCGAAGAAATAGGGTACGATTATCAGCACCCACCAAACCGCATTTTTGACGGCTACCTGCAAGTGCAAAACTCGGTAGGTATGATACAAGAAGCTACCTACCTCAACAATGAGATACAGCCTTTTATTACTTGGGGGAACACGGTAAACGATGAAATGATGATTACGGGCATATTTTACCTCGAAAGCCTAAACGGTGTAACCCTGCCCGATGGCTCAGTTTGTTTTGCTGAGGAAATTGCTACGGTTTTGCCACAGCCCAATACCTATAACCCTACTGAGGCGTTTTCTGTAAACATTGTTCCTAATCCGGCGGCGCAGCAGGCTACCCTCAGCATTGGTACTAAAAAGCCGGTTCAAGACGCTACTTTTACCTTATACAACCTCATGGGCGAAGCCGTTTTACAAATATCTGCCCTAAACCTTGATGCCGGCTCTGCACCACAAGAGTTTCCGCTACACCTTAGCGGACTGGCACGAGGTATGTACCTGTACCTCCTCTCTTCCAACAACGGCTCTTTTACCACGGGTAAACTAATGGTTAAATAACCTAACTACTTCCCGAAGCGTAAAAAACAGGTACACCCACCTGAATCCCTGCCAAGTGCCTCTGCACATTGGCGGGGATTCTTGTCTTATAAGGAAGCAGGTGATAGGCTGGGTAATACCGCTTTTATTTACTGAACTGTTGTATCTGCGCCTATCAGCAAAATTTTTCGTTTTAGCCCAATCCCTTCTTTCAGTTCTACTAAACTGAAATACCTAAATGTTACCACTATCAGCGCCATAATGTTTACCACCATGCCCATTATGAGGTAAAGGATATAAGCAAATGAAAATAAAATAATGCCCACTTGTTCCCACGAAAACAGGTAAACTACTAAACCTACTGCTCCGGTAAATAGTACCGGTATTAATCCTATTACCGAAGCGGTAATAAACACAGTAACTACATATAGCCAAAAAGTAGCAAACCAATTATTGCTTGTGAGTTCAAAACACCTGCCCAATGCACCGGCAAACCCTTTACCCTCTACCGCCCTAACAACGTAAGTAAATGAAAGAGCGATAAACGGATAAGTAGCTAAAACGGATAATGCAATAAAGGCAAGGATAAAAAACACCACCATACCTTCAGAAAAATCCGATTGGTCTGCCATAAAAACAAATGACCCCATGAAGATTGCCATAACCATTATTACAACAAAAAAAACAATGGTAAAGGCAATGATGAGCAAAAAAGTGGTGCCGAGGTATAACCCAAAGTTATCAAATGCCTTTTTGCGCACTTCTGCTACACTTATTTGGTTAAAATCGGAGCGCCGTATGTAAAGAAACATAAACTCATGCACCACCGCTATTAACATAACCGAACCCAGCATGGCAAGCAAAGAAAACAATGACGATAAGCCGGTGTAAGTTCCCAGTTCATCAAAGGCACTGTCAAAAGTAGAGGAATCTGCAAAAACCCAGTAAAACATGGTAATATAAGCGCCCACTGCCAGCAGAATAAAAGGCATGGCTATATACAAAATACTTTTAAACAAGATAGAGCCGTTTTGCCTCACAAAAGCGGTAGCAGCGGCTATGGTTTCGCCCATATTGCGCACTTTGCGAAACTGTATTTTTTCTTCTTGCAGCATATTTCAATAGCGTAAAGGGGCAGCTTGTTTACAAGCTACACCCCTATAGTATAGGTAATCAATTGTAAATACATTAATCATCAGCCAAAATGAGAGCCGAAATAGGGCTGAGTTCCGCTTTTTTGTCTTTGTACTTCTTTTTGGCTTTTAGGTCCACTGTCCAGTCGTCCACTACGGTTTTCCAGTTGCCATCGGGTAGTTTTATGGTTACTTCCTTATCTTGGTTACCGTTAAAAAGTACCAGTATGTTTTTCCACGAATCGCCGTTTGCATTATTTTTAAGCAGGTAGCCTACTACATTAGGCTCTTGAATGGGTAAAAATTCTAAATGTTGAAGCAGTTGTTCGGTAGTAGTCATTCTAAAAGCCGGGTGCGCTTTTCGGAGCGCAATGAGTGCAACGTGGTATTCAAACAGGTTTTTGTGTTCCGATTTTCGGAGCCAGTCAATTTGGTTAATGGCATCGGGCGATTTATAGGAGTTTTCTTCGCCATTTTTGGTTCTGGTCATTTCTTCGCCGGCATGTAAGAAAGGAATACCCTGTGAGGTAAGCACAATGGTATTGGCTAAACGGTGCATAAGCAGGCGTTTTTCTTCGGTGTCGGCGGCGTTTGAAATGCGTAAGCGGTCGTATAGGGTATGGTTATCGTGGCACGATACGTAGTTGATGCACTGTATAGGTGCACCTGCCCAGTAGGCAGTAGAATAGTTTATTTTGCTGTAGTCTATTTGTGGGTGTTGGGTAGCTGCCACAATGCCAAACTTAATGGTTTCTTCCTTACCCGATGCGCCGCTCACAAACCCTTTTTCTTCGTGAATAAACACGCTGCCTTTCAGACCGTCTCGCAGGTCATCGCTAAAAGCGGCAATGCGCGGAAGTTTGTAAATGCTCTTTTTAACCGGTCGTTTATCTTCGGGCAGGGGCGAGTTGCCGGGAGTCCAGCCTTCGCCATACACAAAAATAGTGGGGTCAATTTCGTCTAAGGCGGCGCGCACTTGGTTCATGGTTTCAATATCATGAATTGCCATAAGGTCAAACCTAAAACCGTCTATATGGTATTCGGTAGCCCAGTATTTTACCGATTCTACAATAAATTTGCGCACCATAGCCCGCTCTGATGCGGTTTCATTGCCACAGGCTGAGGCATCAGAAAAACTGCCGTCTGCCCGCTGGCGGTAGTAGTAACCGGGTACCAACTGTTCAAAGTAAGAATCTTGAGTAAGTCCGGTATGGTTATACACCACGTCCATAATAACCCTTATGCCTGCGTTGTGCAGGGCTTTCACCATTTCTTTAAACTCGCGTATGCGCACACTGCCGTCATAGGGGTCGGTAGCATAAGAGCCTTCGGGGGCATTGTAATTTAGCGGGTCATATCCCCAGTTATATTGCGGCTCGTTCAGTCGGGTTTCATCTATGGAGTTATGGTCAAAACAAGGTAGTATGTGTGCATGTGTAACGCCTAACTGTGCTATATGGTCTAATCCGGTTTTTTCACCTTGGGGACTTGTTGTGCCTTTTTCGGTCAAACCCAAGTATTTACCTTTGTTTTTAATGCCCGATGTTGGGCTGACCGAAATGTCGCGCAGGTGAATTTCATAGATAAGAATATCGGCAAAACTTTTTAGCGGGGGTCTTTTGTCTTTGTCCCAGTCTTTTGGGTTCGTACTTTTTAAATCAACCACCATAGCTCTAAGACCATTAACCCCTACTGCTTTGGCATAGGGGTCGGGTACTTCGGTTAGCCACTTACCCTGATGTAATACCTGAAATGTGTAAAACTTACCTTTTTGGTTGCCGTCAAGCGTAACCGCCCATGTGCCGTTGCCCGATTTAGCCATCACAGCTTCTTTGAGCAGGTTGCCGTTAATACCGGCATCGTACAACTTTAATTTTACTTGTGTGGCATTGGGAGCCCAAATTTTAAATACCGATTGTTTGGTGGAGTAGGTTAGCCCTAAGTCTTTACCGCCATAAAATGGGTATAGGTCAAAATTAGCGGGCAGTTCTGCCGGTTTTTCGGTTTTTCGTTGCGATGTACAGGCTGATAACATGATGCTGATAATTAAAACGATAAGGTGTGGTGTGTATTTCATGGGCAGTTTACAAGTATAGGGTGGTAAAAAATGGTGTAATAATGGTTATTGCTGAATGTGTGTAAAGGTAGTATTTTGTGGTAAAACGGATACAAATTGTGGTTAAAAAATTGTGATTGCCGGTAAAATTAGCGGGGTGGGGGTGAGAGAGTGCCGGGGTGGCGTTGGTAGGAGTTGTGGCAGAAAGGTTACATTTTAACTTGGTGCAATCCGGGCGGGTAGGTTTGGTTTACCCATTCCACTATTTGTTGGTAATGGTGCGGGTGTTTTACAAAATCAAGGTCATCGGCATGTATGATTAGTACAGTCAGCATCGGGTTGTTTTTAAAGTAGTTGAAGTAAATATCTTCTACTCTTTTTAAATAAGAGGTTCTTACCTGTTGTTCAAAATCTCTGCCGCGTTTTTGGATATTGGCAAGCAGGCGGGGTATGGTGGCATGTACATAAATGATGAGTTGTGGCTGTGGCAGATTGGGGTAAACGGTGTTAAACATGCGTTCAAATAGGTGGTATTCATCGGGTTGGAGGTTTACCGCTGCATAAAGGAGTGATTTTCTGAAAATATAATCCGAAATGGTAAGGATTGGTTCGGTGTTATATTGGTGCAAAAACCGGCTCAATTGGTGGTAACGATTGAGCATAAAGTGCATTTCGGTATGAAAAGCATATTTTTCGGGTTCGGCATAAAATTTGGGCAAAAATGGGTTATCGGCAAATTCTTCCAGTATGAGGTTGGCTTTATAGTCATGCGCCAGCATTTGCGCTAAGGTAGTTTTACCTGCGCCGGTATTGCCTTCTACGGTTACTAAGGTATAATGCTCAAAAGCCATTTCGGGTTATATTGTTTGATGTTAGCGTGCGTTTTGATTGTTGGGGGTTTATTGGGTTGTTTTTTACCCGATGTGCCGTCAAACAACAAGGCTTACCAATACTCGCCGGGAGTCAGATATTGCTGTACATAATTGGTAACGCCTTCTTCAAGCGTGGTAAGGGGAGTATAATAACCGGCATGGAGGAGTTTGGTTATATCGGCTTCGGTAAAATACTGGTAACTTTCCCTAATATCGGCGGGCATATCAGTAAACTCTATATTCGGGTTTAGGTTCATGGCGCTGAACACTACATGGGCAAGGTCTATAAAAGTGCGGGCATTACCGGTGCCTAAATTATATAAACCACTTGCGGGCAGTTTGTAGCGATAAAGCCAGTAGCAAACATCGGCTATATCTTTAACGTAAATAAAATCGCGCAGTTGTTTTCCGTCTTCAAAATCGGGTCTGTGCGATTTAAAGAGTTTTACCTTGCCGGTTTGTTGTATTTGGTTAAAAGCATGAAATACTACCGATGCCATGCGTTTTTTGTGGTACTCATTAGGACCGTAAACATTAAAAAATTTGAGTCCGTACCAAACCGGCGGGCTTTTTTGCTGACCAAGCGCCCACTTATCAAACTCATTTTTTGAAACGGCATAAGGGTTTAGCGGATGTAGGGTTTGGGGCAGTTGGTGGCTATCCTTATAACCCTGTTCGCCCTTGCCATAAGTGGCGGCAGAGGAGGCATACACTAATGGAATTTGGTAAAGCGAGCATATATTCCATACCTCTTGCGAGTAGTGGAGGTTGAGCCGGTCAAAAATTTCGGTACTAAAATCGGTGGTATCGGTTCGGGCGCCTAAGTGAAAAATCATTTCTACATTTTGATAATTGGAATGAATCCAACTTAAAAATGCGCCTCGGTGTACCCAGCCGAGATAGTGTTTATTGAGCAGGTTTTTACGCTTGTCGTAATTGGTAAAGTCATCTACCAAAATGAGGTCGGTTCGGTTTTGTTGGTTAAAAAGTGCGGTTAGCCCACTGCCAATAAACCCTGCTGCACCGGTAATAATAATCATGGTATGCCCTGTTGGTTGTTTGGGCAAAGGTACTACTTTTTAGACAATCTTTGTGTTGGCATTTTTTTGTATATGATAAATAAGGCTTTTACAAAAACACAACAATTTTGTGTTTTTTTGTGAGAAAAAGGAAAAGGCTAACCAAGTGCTGTACCTTTTTTGCTAAAACTTGGTATATATTTATATTCTATTTATATTACTAACCAAAGCTACCGACCATGCTGCCGGCGGAGCGCTGAACAATGCTTTGGTGGCAGCCCAAGTGGACTTGAAAAAAGCCGACCGGCGGTACTGGTCTAAATACTCTGCCGATTGCCAACGGCTATGGGTAAAAAAGATAGTAGGATTGTGGTGGTCTTGCCAAAGTTCTAAGTGCATACAACCGTCAAATGCTGCAATGGTGGTTTTACTTTCTTCAAACAAACGCATAAAGGTGGGCACTTCTTCTTGCCTAAACTGCATTTTAACAATTCGTACCAGCATGAGCAGCCATGGTTTAAAATGAACTTGGGTTAAAAAAAACCTCAATCAGTTATTAAAGGGAAGTAGCAATTGCTCTGTTATTTATTTTTTTTACCATTCCGGTAAGTACTTGTTGTGGACCTACTTCTATAAACTGGGTAGCGCCATCGGCTATCATGTTTTCAATGGTAGCAGTCCACAGCACGGGGGCGGTAAGTTGGGCTATCAGTTTTTCTTTAATTTCTTCGGCATCAAGGGTGGGGCGGGCATCTACGTTTTGGTAAACCGGGCATACGGGCGTTTTAAACTCGGTTTCTTCAATGGCTTTGGCAAGTTCTGCCCTTGCAGGCTCCATGAGCGGTGAGTGAAAAGCGCCGTTTACCGGTAAGGGCAGCACTCGGCGGGCACCGGCTTCGGTCAGTTTTAGTTTGGCAATTTCTATACCTTTTAGTGTACCCGAAATAACTAATTGACCCGGACAATTAAAATTTGCCGCTACTATTACTTCTTCTTCAATGCTGTTACAAATAGCAGCTACCAAAGCATCATCTTCCAAACCTAAAACAGCAGCCATGCCCGATGGCTGCGCATCGCAGGCGGCTTGCATTGCCATAGCACGTTTGTAAACTAAGCGCAAACCATCGCCAAAGCTGAGGGCGCGGGCTGCTACTAATGCCGAAATTTCGCCCAATGAATGACCGGCAACCATGGCAGGTTTAAAATCTTGAATAATACGGGCTTTTACCACAGAGTATAGAAATACCGATGGCTGTGTTACACTGGTTTGTTTAAGTTCCTCGGCGCTGCCGGTGGTCATAATGGCGCTGATGTTAAAGCCCAGTATTTTGTCTGCTATTTCAAGGTACTCTCTTGCTGCCTTTGCAGTATTATACAGCTCTTGAGCCATGCCCGGTTTTTGCGAACCCTGTCCGGTAAATATGTATGCTTTCATTGAAGTATGTATTTGAAGTGCTTATTAAGATCAATATTGGGCGCTGCTTTTCCTGCATACCTAATTTACGGGCTTACAAAACAAGAACACATCGGGCATCTAAAACCCGATGTGAGTTGCATTTGCAAAGTTATATGGCAGGGTTAAAAGAGAAAGGAGTATTGCTGCGGCAAAAACAGAGTAAAGGTACGGTTTTTTTTGTCCAAAACAAGTTTTTGTTTGTATTTTCTGTTTTTTTTCTGCTTCTTTTACTGATACCTTGCACAGTACATTTGCTATAAGTGCTTGTAAATAAAGCGTTATGGCGTGGTTAAGTAAAACTACGGGCTGGTTCAGTCATCGGGCAGGGTAATAATGCGTGCCAGCATAGATTGAATCATTTTACCTACTGCTTCTTTAGGATTTTGGCTGAAAAGCCCTTTGGGTCTGTTGGCTAAAATTACATTTACCGACAGGGCTCTATGCCCCAATAGCCGGCACAAACCGTAAATGGCGGCCGTTTCCATTTCAAAATTAGTTACCCTATGTTGATTGTAGGAAAAATTTTGCAGTTGGGCGGGTAGGTCTGCAATGGCGGGCAGCAGCCTAAGTTGCCTGCCTTGTGGTCCGTAAAATCCGCCGCAGGTGGCGGTAATGCCGGTGGTAATATCGTTAGCTAACTGTTGCAGTAAAAACGGGCTGCCTTGTGCAATATAGGGGGCTACCATAGGGCTAAAAGCAGGTAGTTGTTGCAAAAGCTGTTGCTCAATGGGGTTGGGGGTAAACCGGTAGTAATGCAACAATCCTTCTAAACCCAATCCAAAAGAGGAAGCCACTAAACTTTCTACTGCCACATCGGGCTGCAAACTTCCCGATGTGCCTAACCTAATGATGTTTAAGGAGGTTAGGTTTGGCTTTACTAATCGGGCTGGCAAATCTATATTAACCAAAGCATCTATTTCATTCAGCACAATATCTATGTTATCGGTTCCTATGCCGGTAGAAATAACGGTAAGCCGTTTGTTGCCTATGCGTCCGGTATGGGTAACAAACTCCCGTTTTTGCACCCTATGTTCCAGTTCATCAAAATAGAGCGAAACCATGGCTACGCGGTCGGGGTCACCCACGGTAATAATAGTTTTTGCTATCTGATGCGGCAGTAAATGTAAGTGATAGATGCTGCCATCGGCATTTAAAACAAGTTCGGAGGGAGCTATCATAAAGGTAGGTTTAAATGGATGGTTATAAGTTGTATTGGGTTGAACTGACTACCGGTTTTCACTAATGAAAAGAAAAGTTAGTGTATTCCTATTAGCATTTCTGTATTGACCGATACGGTTACAAAGGTAAGCAGATTTGGTGAATGAGGAAAACTGAAAAGCGGCTACCCAATACCATTATCTGCCTAAACTATCTACTAACAACTAAAATTTGGTAAAAAAACTGCCTAAAAATGAACTATTGAGATACAAATAGTGTATTTAGTACAACAAGGTAAGTGTAATAATTACACCTTGTAAAAACTCTCCGATTACCATTTCACAAAGTAACCGTTTTAAGACTTTTCTTATTTTCACATCATTAACCACATTTCTTTTACCTTTGACCCAATTTGCACATTATGAAAATTGCCATTGCACAACAAAATTACCATATTGGCAACTTTGAAGCCAATGAAGCCAAAATTTTAGCCGCCATAGCTGAGGCAAAAGTTGAAAAAGCCGACCTTATTATTTTTAGCGAACTGGCAGTATGCGGTTATCCGCCAAGAGATTTTTTAGAATTTCCCGATTTTATTCGCCGTTGTCATGAGGTTATTGAACACATTCAAGCGCACAGCATGGGCATAGCGGTGGTAGTAGGTGCGCCATCGGTAAACCCAATGGTGGAGGGTAAAGACCTGTTCAATTCTGCCTATTTTATAGCCAATGGCGAAATTTTGCATGTTGCCCACAAAGCATTATTGCCCACTTACGATATTTTTGACGAGTATCGGTATTTTGAACCGGCTAAGGAGTTTGAAACCTTCTATTATAAAGGTAAACGAATTGCCCTTACCATTTGCGAAGATATTTGGAATGTAGGCAACGAAAACCCGCTCTACACTATTAGCCCGATGGACGAACTCATAAAACAAGACCCCGATGTGATGATAAATCTTTCTGCCTCACCTTTTCACCACCACCATGCAAAAGAACGGATTCACACGCTTAAAGCCAATGCCAACCGATACAAAGTGCCCATTTTTTATACCAACTGTGTAGGCGCACAAACCGAGTTAATTTTTGATGGCGGGTCGTTGGTGGTAGATGCTGAGGCAAATGTAATGGACGAACTCCCCTATTTTGAAGAAACCATGCGCTACTACTACCTAAATGAGCATAACCAACCCATACCCCTTGCTACATGGGGCAGTGGCGAACAAACCAAAGACAAAACCGACCTATTGCATCGGGCTTTATTGGTAGGCATTAAAGACTATTTTGGTAAATTGGGTTTTAAAAAGGCTATTTTAGGCTTATCGGGCGGGGTAGATTCTGCTCTGGTTATTGCCCTTGCTGCGCAAGCACTTGGCAGCCAAAATGTGCGCGCCGTACTGATGCCTTCGCAATTTTCATCAGACCATTCTATTGACGATGCCGTACAATTAGCCCAAAACTTGGGTTGCCCTTATGATATTGTGCCCATTCAGCCCATGTATGAAAGTTATCTGCAAAACCTTGAGCCGCTGTTTGAAGGCAAACCCTTTGACGTTACCGAAGAAAACATTCAAGCCCGAATTAGAGCAACCATACTCATGGCTCTATCTAATAAGTTTGGCTATATATTGCTCAATACCTCCAACAAAAGCGAGGCAGCAGTAGGTTATGGCACTTTGTATGGCGATATGTGCGGCGGACTTTCGGTAATAGGTGATTTGTATAAAACCGAAGTGTATGACCTGTGCCGATACCTGAACCGAGAGCAGAAAATTATTCCCGATAATATCCTTACCAAAGCCCCCTCTGCTGAGCTTAGACCCAACCAAAAAGACAGTGACTCGCTGCCCGAATACCACGAACTTGACCAGGTATTGTTTCAATACATAGAAAACAGACAAGGACCCAAGGAACTGATAGCTATGGGTTTTGACCCCAAATTAGTAGCCCGAACCCTCAAATTAGTGAATACCAATGAGTACAAACGCCACCAAACGCCGCCTATTTTACGCCTATCGGCAAAGGCTTTTGGGGTAGGTAGGCGTATGCCCATTGTGGGTAAATACCTTTCCTAATCGGGTATTTAAGCGGACACATACTTTAATATAAATTTATAGCTTATTTTTCGGCTAATTGGTAACATTTTGCGCAAAGAAGGCAACGTAAAAACTGGCATGCATTAGCACAAAGATAACACTGATGCGGCTGATTAGCGCCGATTTTTAAAACATAACGTATAACAGGGCATACCCTGTTTCTACTCAATTGGGTAAATGATTAAGAATTACGAATGGATTTAGTACCCACTACTGACTACCCATTTTTTAATAAACCAAACGTTTGTTTGGTAAAGTTTGCGGGTAAAATGACCGCAGAACGCAAAAAATGGGGTAAAAACGCTTGTTTTAGGAGATTTTTGTACAAAAAAGTACAATTTTTCTAAAAAAAGGAGGTTTAAAAGTAGTACTACTGAAAAATTCGCCCTAACTTTGAAGGGCAATATCAAACGACAGGTAGTTTTTGGGTAGAAAAAGGGTAAACAAAATCGAGCTTTTAACCGTTTTAACCAAACCTTCGTTTTGAATTATTCTCCCTACATCGCAAATTATTCATTAACCAATCAATATCTTTGTTTATGGAAGTAGCAGAAAAAGTAAAAAAGATACTTAATGGCGGCGAGTTTCTTGTTAGCGAGAGCGCTGCCCAAGAAGTATTTACCCCCGAAGACCTGAATGAAGAGCAGCTCATGTTTGCAAACATGGCTAAGGAGTATTTGGAAAAACACATCTGGCCAAATGTAATACGCATAGACAAACAAGAACCCGGCTTAACCGTACAACTGATGGATATAGCCGGCGAACTTGGGCTGCTTGGAGCCGCTATTCCCGAAGAATACGGAGGTATGGGCATAGACCTCAATACAGAAACCCTGCTTACCGAAGTGTTGGGTGCAAGCCATTCATTTGGCGTATCGTTGGCGGCACATACCGGTATTGGCACATTGCCGGTACTGTATTTTGGTACTGCCGAACAAAAACAACAATATCTGCCCAAATTAGCTACCGGCGAAATTAAAGCAGCCTACTGCCTTACCGAACCCGGCTCAGGCTCTGATGCTCTGGCAGCGCGCACCAAAGCTACCCTCCAAACCGATGAAAACGGTCAAGAATACTACCTGTTGGAAGGTCAAAAAATGTGGATTACCAACTCCGGTTTTGCCAACTTGTTTACCGTTTTTGCCAAAATAGACGGCAAACTGTTTACCGGCTTTTTAGTTGATGCCAACTCTCCCAATATCCGCTTGGGCAATGAGGAAGACAAAATGGGTATCAAAGGCTCCTCTACCCGACAAGTGTTTTTTGAAGGGGTAAAAGTGCCCAAAGAAAATGTGCTGGGTAAAATAGGAGAGGGGCATAAAATTGCTTTTAACGTGCTAAACATTGGGCGCTTTAAATTAGGCGTAATGGTTTGCGGCGGAGCTAAACGCGCTTTTGAAATGGCTATTAAATATGCAAACGAACGCCAACAGTTTGGACAATCAATTTCAAATTTTGGAGCTATTAAGCATAAATTAGCAGAACAAGCCATTCGGATTTTTGCGTTAGAATCGGTAAATTATCGGGTTTCTGATTTACTGCATCAAAAAATTGCCTCCTTAGTGACACAAGGAACCGATGAAATCCAGGCAAAACTCATTGCTGCCGAAGAGTACGCCATTGAGTGTTCTATTTTAAAAGTATTTGGTTCTGAAGTGCTGGATTTTGTGGTGGACGAAGCCGTGCAAATTTACGGCGGTAATGGTTTCTCCGAAGAGTATCCCATAGCGCGCGCCTACCGCGATAGCCGTATTAACCGCATTTTTGAAGGTACTAACGAAATTAACCGCCTCCTTACGGTAGATATGCTGCTCAAAAAAGCCATGCGCGGCGAACTTGACCTGATGACACCGGCTATGGCAGTTCAAAAAGAACTCATGTCTATTCCCGATTTTGGCGCTGATGATGATGACACTGTTTTTGCTGCCGAGAAAAAAGCGCTTCGCAACGCCAAAAAAGCGGTGCTGATGATTGCCGGTTTTGCTGTGCAAAAGTTTATGCAAAAATTAGCCAAAGAGCAGGAAATTATCATGAGCGTTACCGATATGTTGATTGAAATTTTAGCCTGCGAATCAGCAATGCTGCGCACCGAAAAACTCATTAACCTACAAGGCGAACAGGCTTGCGAAACGCAATTAGACATGGTGCGCACCCTGTTTTCAGACGGCATGGAGCGTATAAACCTACACGGCAAACATGCTATTTGTGCCTTTACCGAAGGCGACGAACAGCAAATGATGCTCATGGGCTTAAAACGCTTTACCAAATACCAGCCTTACAACACCGTAGCTGCCCGCCGCCGCATTGCCGATAAGGTAATAGCCGCCGAAAAATACTGTTTCTAAGAACACCATGGCTGTTAAAGCCTGAATCATAAAAAGCGCAACTTTCTGCAAAGGAGAGTTGCGCTTTTTTAGCTCTGAGCTATACCCCAATACGAACCATAAGCAACTGCTTTAGCGCTTCCAAATTACCCAAAAAAACAACAGTGTTTAGCGCCTACATACCTTACGATTAACGTTTAACAAAATACCTGCATATAGGGAAGTCAGATAAAGCATGTAAATTTTATGTTTTTTCATTGGCTTGGTAAACAACAGCCCCCTTTTTTAACATTTTTTCACTTTTTTGAGAAAATAAACAGCCAAAGTGACAAAAGTCATTTACCAATCAAACCAACCCCAATAACTTTGCACCGTTATTTTAATTTAAAAGCAAACACATGAGCGCCATTTTTTTCTTAATCATTGCCAGTATTGTAGTGGCGGCTTGTTTTTTGGGCGCTTTTATTTGGGCAGTGCGCAATGGGCAGTACGATGACGATTACACCCCTTCGGTGCGCATGCTTTTTGATGACGGAACTAAAAAAGAGAAAAACGAAAAAACCAAACCATAACTTACGCACCATTACATATTTAGTAACTCACAACCAACGAGTTGAATTATGGGTCAAATTGAACAATTTCATTACGACAATGTGCATGTCCGCAACTTTGCGTATGCCACCATGTTTTGGGGCATAATAGGCATGACAGTCGGGTTTCTGCTTACCTTGCAGATGATTATCCCGGCGCTGAATTTCAGCAATTATACGCATTTACTTACATTTAGTCACATTCGCCCCATTCACACCAATGCGGTGATATTTGCATTTGTAGGTAACGGTATTTTTGCCGGCGTATATTATTCTTTACAACGACTGCTCAAAACCCGAATTTTTAGCGATACACTCTCTAAAATCCACTTTTGGGGTTGGCAGTTAATTATTGTGGCTGCCGCAGTAACGCTTGCTTTGGGTTATACGGTAAGTAAAGAATACGCCGAGTTAGAGTGGCCTATTGATATTGCCATTGCCCTTGTGTGGGTTATTTTTGGGGTAAATATGATAGGTACTATATTAAAACGCCGCGAGAGGCACTTGTATGTAGCCATTTGGTTTTTTATAGCCACATGGATTACGGTTGCTATGTTACATATAGTAAACAGCCTTGCCATTCCGGTTTCATTCCTAAAAAGTTATCCCATTTACGCCGGCGTACAAGATGCGTTGGTACAGTGGTGGTATGGGCATAATGCCGTAGCATTTTTTCTTACCACACCTTATCTGGGGCTAATGTACTACTTTGTGCCCAAAGCCATCAACCGTCCGGTTTACTCCTATCGGTTATCTATCATTCACTTTTGGGCATTGATTTTTATATATATTTGGGCTGGACCGCACCACTTGCTCTATAGCTCTTTACCCGATTGGGCACAGTCTTTGGGTACCGTATTCTCGGTAATGCTTATTGCCCCATCTTGGGGGGGTATGATAAATGGTTTGCTTACCCTGCGCGGCGCTTGGGATAGGGTGCGCAACGAGCCGGTGCTTAAATTTTTTGTGGTAGCCATTACCGCTTATGGTATGTCCACCTTTGAAGGCCCGATGCTGTCGCTCAAAAATGTAAATGCCATCAGCCATTTTACTGACTGGACTATTGCACACGTACACGTAGGCGCACTGGGTTGGAACGGTTTCCTTACCTTTGGTATGTTTTACTGGCTGTTCCCAAAAATGTTCAACACCAAACTTTACTCCCAAAAGTTGGCAAACATTCACTTTTGGATTGGCACCTTAGGCATCATTTTTTATGCCGTTCCCATGTATTGGGCGGGTTTTACCCAAAGCCTTATGTGGAAACAGTTTACCGCCGAAGGTACGCTGCTTTACCCCAACTTTCTTGAAACCGTAATCCAAATTGTGCCTATGTATGCCATGCGTTCATTTGGCGGCGGCATTTACCTTGTAGGCGTACTTATTATGGCTTACAATATGTATAAAACGGTAGCTGCCGGCAGTTTTATTGCCAATGAAGCTGCCGAAGCGCCCGCCTTAGATAAAAACGAAGTAGTACCTACAGGACACTGGCACCGCTGGATTGAACGTCGCCCTATACAAATGCTGGTGCTTAGCTTAATTATGGTAGCCATTGGCGGCATTATTGAAATGGTGCCTATGTTTATGATTAAATCAAACATTCCTACCATTGCATCGGTAAAACCCTATACGCCGCTTGAATTAGAAGGACGCGATATTTATGTGCGCGAGGGTTGTTATACCTGCCACTCGCAAATGATTCGTCCGTTCCGTTCCGAAACCGAAAGATATGGCGAGTACTCTAAATCGGGCGAGTTTGTATATGACCACCCGTTCCAGTGGGGTTCTAAGCGTACCGGTCCCGATTTGCATCGCATAGGCGGCAAGTATCCCAATGCTTGGCATTACAACCACATGTATGAGCCCCAAAGCATGTCGCCCGGTTCACTCATGCCTGCGTATCCGTGGCTGCTTGATAACGACCTTGATGTATCGCTCACTCCTAAAAAAATACGAGTTATGCAACTCTTGGGCGTTCCTTACAGCGAAGGTTATGACCAAATAGCTGTTACCGATTTGCAAAAACAAGCCGACCAAATAGCTGCCGACCTAAAGGCTAACAAAATTGAAACGCCCAGCAATAAAGAAATCATAGCTTTAATAGCTTACTTGCAACGCATGGGTACTGATATTAAGGTAAAAGACGAAACCCAAACAGGGCAGAATAATGCCGGCGGCAACACCGGTAATGCAGGTTCTCCCCAACCTTAATTTAACTAAACGTTTAACAACCATAGTACAATAATGTGGAGTGTGATGTGTGTATAACAGTAACGGGTTTGTTTCTTCAAACTCTTTACAAAAGAGAAAAGGAAAAACCCGTTACTTATCTGTTTTCATCATTGCACCCTGCCCAACTTTAAAACAAACGTTTATGTACAAGCAAATACTTCAATCACTTGAAAGTGTAGCTCCGTTAGCTGTTTTTGCCTTGATTGTATTTATTACTTTCTTTGTACTGATGGCTATTTGGATTAAAAAAAGAAACGACAGTTACATTCAGCACATGTCTGATTTACCTTTAAACGACGGTGTACCTGCTGTTTCCGACTCTCCCGAACAGTCATAGATATTTTTCGTTTCTCTCACCTTTTTAAGTACTAACAATCATGAACCACCATAAAATTTTAACCGGCATATTAGCGCTTTTTCTTACGCTGCCTTTGTTGGCACAAGATGCTGCACAAGGAGCTGCAACCCAAGAAAACATGTTATTGCTACTCACCATTGTTACAGGTATTGTAGTTATTGCAGCCGTTTACATTGTATTAAAAGCAGTTACCACGCTGAGTGGCGAGCTCAGAAAACAAGCAAACCGAAAAAACGCCTAAAAGCAATTAAGGAACTTTACAATTTAACCAACCATTAACACAATGAAACACATCAATCATATTCTGTTTTTACTGTTTGCAGTTATAGGGGCAGGCATGCCTGCTTGGGCTCAAGATACAGCAGCAACGGCAGCGCCCGCTATGTTGAGCGCCGAAAAGATAGCTTTGGTTATTCTTTTAGTGGCTGGTGCGGCTATTTTGCTGGTCATGTTTACCCTTTACCGCATTATTAAACTGCTCAGCGGGGAGTTGCACAAAATGTACTTTGCCGAAAAAGGCATAGACATTGGCGCAGTAGAGGAAAAAATGGCTGCCAACCAAAAAACGTGGTGGCAAAACATGATGCACGCTCTTACCGATGCCGTACCGGTTGAGCGCGAAAAAGATGTACTACTTGACCATGACTATGACGGCATTAAAGAATTGGATAACAGTTTGCCGCCTTGGTGGGTATATATGTTTTATGTTACCATTTTCTTTAGCGTGGTTTACCTGCTACACTACCACGTATTAGGAACTGGTCCTTCGCAGGCTGCCGAATATAACAACGAAGTAGAAGAAGCCCGCATAGCCCAAATTGCCCATCAAAAAGCCTTAGAAGCAAAAGGACAAGGTTTTGACCTTTCTAAGTTAGCGCCTCTTACCGATGGGGGGAGTATTGCAAGTGGTAAAAGCATTTATGCTGCCAACTGTGCCAGTTGCCATGGCGCTGCCGGCGAAGGCGGCGTAGGTCCTAACCTTACCGATAGTTATTGGATTCATGGCGGAGATTTTGCCAGTATTTACAACACCATTGCTAATGGGGTAGTAGCAAAAGGTATGATTGCATGGAAAACCATGCTCAAACCCCAAAAAATGCAGGAAGTAGCCAGTTATTTAGAAACCTTACGAGGCACCAATCCGCCCAATGCCAAACAGCAAGAAGGGCAATTGTATCAGCCTGCCAATGCTGCTGCCGGTAATGCGCCTGCCGCTACCGATACCACAAAAACCGCTCCTGCCGATACCTCTGCCACACAACAGCCTAAGGGCAACTAAAAAAGACAGACTACGGTACTTTAAGGGTTATTTAACATTGCTTTTTATATTTTATTCCAAAAATAGTTCAGGTAGTGAGTGTGGGATTATTTTCCCCCTTATACTTAGGTAGCCTGAAAAATGGCTACCTTTTTTATACAACAACAAAACTAACCGACTTACCACCCCAAAACATTACTTTATTCCAACAAAATTGAGTTCATTATGAACGAAATTGACGAAAAAGCTCTCTACGAACACGTAGATGAGTCATTCAGAGACTCGGTCAGTACCATTGACCAAAAAGGTAAGCGAGTTTGGATATACCCTAAAAAACAAACCGGCTTTTTCTACAAATGGCGTACTTATGTCAGTTTTTTGCTGCTGGGGTTGCTGTTTGGGTTGCCATTTATTAAGGTAAACGGCGAACCACTTTTGCTCTTTAACATATTAGAGCGCAAATTTATCATCTTCGGGCTTACGTTTTTTCCGCAAGATTTCCACCTGTTTGGGCTAACAATGCTCACGCTCATGCTTTTTATTGTGCTGTTTACCGTAGCATTTGGGCGTTTGTTTTGTGGCTGGGCTTGCCCCCAAACCATTTTTATGGAAATGATTTTCCGCAAAATTGAGTACTGGATTGAAGGTGATGCCAATGAGCAGAAAAAACTGAACGCCTTGCCTTGGAACGGTGAAAAAATCAGAAAAAAAGCGGCTAAACTATCTATTTTTTATGCCATTTCCTTTTTAATAGGCAACACTTTTTTAGCCTATATCATCGGGATAGACAAACTGACGGACATTATCACCTCCCCACCTTCTGAACATCTTGCCGGTTTTATGGGTATGCTCATCTTTTCGGGTGTGTTTTTCTTTGTATTTACCTACCTCCGCGAGCAGGTTTGTTTGGTAGTTTGTCCTTATGGTAGGCTGCAAGGCGTACTCTTAGATAAAGACTCCATAGTAGTGGCTTATGATTTTGTACGAGGCGAACCCAGAGGTAAAATCAAAAAACAAACGGCTCCCCAAAAAACAACTGCCCCTGCCGAAACTGCCATTGCTATAGCTAATGATGGCAACGTAGCCATTGCAGAGCCGCAATTGGGCGATTGTATTGACTGCGGTTTATGTGTGCGCGTTTGCCCCACCGGTATAGATATCAGAAATGGCACACAATTGGAGTGTATCAATTGTACTGCCTGCATTGATGCCTGCGACTCTATTATGGAAAAGGTAAACCGCCCAACAGGACTTATACGGTATGCCTCTTACAATGGCATTGTAAACAAGGTGAAATTTCATGTAACGCCGCGTATTGCTGCTTACAGTGGTGTGCTTACCTTAATGGTGGTTTTGGTGGGTTATTTGCTGCTTAGCCGCGGCGATGTAGAGGCTACCCTGCTTCGTACTGCCGGCTCCTTGTTTCAGGAGGTAAACGAAACTACCATAAGCAACATGTATAACCTGCAATTGGTAAATAAAACGGTTAATGAGCTGCCGGTAGAGGTAAAAATAGTAGAACCCGATGGCGCTAAATTACGTGCTGTGGGTATTAACCAAGGCAGCGCCTCTGATGCTAATGCCGGCGCTACCGCTGCCGCTGTATTTAACCTGCCCAAACAAAGTACAAATGACCACGTGTTGTTTATAGACCTGCCAAAAGCTAACCTTAGCAAACGAAACACCCCGGTAGTGGTAGAAGTATATGCCAACAACAAAAAAGTTGACCGCATTAAAACCAATTTCATCGGGCCATTTGTTATAAAATAACCCCTACAGGCATTGGCAGTGAGTTTTGCCAACTGCTGCCGATGCTTTCTCTTTTTTTTAACTCTTACGTTTTAATCACATGAATATATCCTGGGGCTGGCGTATTGCCATTTTATACTGCTCTTTTGTTGTTTTTATGCTTTTTATGGTTTACCTTTCGGTAAGAGAAGATATAGGTCTCATTGCCGAAGATTATTACCAAAAAGACTTGCTCTACGAGCAAGAAATACAAAAACAGCGCAACGTAAAACAATTGGGGCAAGATATTATTATGCAGTATAATGCCCCACAAAATCAACTTACTTTTCACTACCCTGTTTCAACATCGGGAACTGAACCGGTAAGGGGAACGCTTAATTTTTACCGCCCTTCGGAACAGAGCCTCGATTTTTCGGCATCTATTGAACCCGATATCGCCAATACCCAAACCATTTCAACCGATAAAATGAAAGCCGGTTTATGGCGCGTAAAAATTGACTGGAACATAGGTAAAACGCCTTTTTATACCGAACATACCGTTTTTGTGGAATAGGTGGTGGGTAGTTTTGGTAGATAGTATATGGTAGTCAGTATTTAGTAGCTGGTAATCGGTATATGGTATTCGTAACTCGTAATTTGAAAATAAATAATTAATAAATAATAATTATACATGTTTCTTTGGACGGCTTTTACCATCGGGCTTTTGGGTAGTTTCCACTGCATAGGCATGTGTGGACCTATTGCGCTGGCATTGCCTTTTCGCACCGAATCAAAATTTACCACCATAGCCAATGTGCTGCTGTACAACTTTGGGCGTGCGCTTACTTACAGTTTTTTGGGCGCATTGTTGGGCATAGTGGGCAAGGGCATAGCCTTATCGGGTTATCAGCAGGGGTTGTCTATTGCATTGGGCATTATGCTGCTACTAATGGCGGTGTTTACTATAAACATTGACAAATGGGTACAAAAAGTAGGTTTTATACGGCGTTTTAGTGGCTGGGTAAACACCCAATTGGCAAGGCTGCTCAGGCAAAATGGCATGGCAACTATGCTGGGTATAGGCGTATTAAATGGTTTTTTACCCTGTGGATTTGTTTACATAGGACTTGCCGGTGCGCTCACTACATCGGGCATACTGCAAGGAGCTTTGTTTATGGCTTTGTTTGGTTTGGGTACTATACCCGTAATGCTGTCGGTATCGCTTGCCGGCAATTTAATGAGCTTGCCAGTGCGCCGTAAAATTCAATCTGCCTTGCCGGTTATTATGATATTTTTTGCCGCTTTGTTTATTTTGCGCGGTTTAAACTTGGGCATACCCTACCTTAGCCCCAAAATGGGTAAAAATCCTACCGAAAAAGTAAAGTGCCACTAACAAAGGGGTTGTGCGGGTAAAATAAAATAAAAAGCAAACAAAATCGTTTTGTGGGTGTTAATGCTGTTGCCTCAAATTATTTAACCTAACGATAAACTTGTTACTGCATGAAAAAAACATTTCCCCTTTTCTCGTTTTTGTTTATAGCCGTGTTATTGCTGGCAGCCGTAAATTATGCTTTTACCCCTAACACCGCCGATGTGGTGCTGGGTAAATGGCTAAATGAAGAAAAAGACGGCGCAGTAGAGGTATTTAAAAAAGGCAACAATTACTACGGTAAATTAGTTTGGCTCAAAAAAGGACCCAATACCTTAGACGAAAAAAATCCCGATGCTGCCCGAAAAAATGACAAACTGCTGGGTAAAGAAATTTTACAAAAGTTTTCCTACGACAGCGGTAGCAAACAATGGCAAAACGGCACCATTTATGACCCCAAATCGGGTAAAACGTATAGTTGTAAAATGTGGCTCAATGCCGATGGCTCACTTTCTATAAGGGGTTACATCGGGTTTTCTATGCTGGGGCGCACTACCGTATGGACTCGACCAGACAAAGGTCATCCGGCTAATTAAAAATCATTTGTACCTAATATATTCTTCAAAACCCCGTTCTTTACTACCTTGCAGAACGGGGTTTTACTTTTGGGGTACAACCTTTGGCGCAATAAAAGCATCTATGCAGGGTTCTTTTACTTGTTTGGCTCATTATTTTACTGCTGTTTGGTATTTTCGGTTTTTTTAATTGATGCTTTTAGGAGGCTTTTCAAACTACGAGTTTGGAAATGCTTTATTGTTGTTAGTTTGTGGCTTGGCTGGACTATACTGGCGGGTCAAACCGTTCATTTAACAGGCAACCTCAGCAACCTGCGCACAAAAACGCTGCCTTCTACTGCCAAACCCGTGCAAATAGACAGCCTTGCCATAGCGCCGGGATCGGTGGTAATAATGGCTACTACTGACGGAAACACCATTGATAACACCCATTTTACCATACACTACGGCAAAGCCATGTTGGAGTGGGTAAATATACCCAATGCCGACTCGGTAACAATTACCTATCGGGCGCTGCCATTTCAGCCTGTTAGTGTTAAAACTAATAAAGATACCACTAACATAACCCCTATTGCCCAACTTCCGGCGGGGTACTACCAATACCAACTCCGCAACCAACAAACCGAGTTAGATTTTTTTAACATGAACGGCTTGGATTACAGCGGCAGTTTTGGCAGAGGTATTACCGTAGGCAGCAACCAAGATGCAACGGTAAATGCCAATTTTAACCTGCAAATGAATGGTAAATTGCCGGGCGATATTGAAATTACCGCCGCCCTGCAAGATAATAATGTGCCTTTTCAGCCCGAAGGTAATACCCAACAGATTCAGGAGTTTGACCGCATTTACATTCAACTGCGAAAAAACCGGCACTCGCTGCTGCTGGGCGATTATGACCTGCGAACGCCCCTAAACAGCTATTTTATGCAGTATGTGCGGCGTTTGCAGGGTATAAATATGGGGTCGGGTTTTAAAACATCGGGTAAAAACGGGGTAGAGCTAACCGGTTCGGCAGCCGGCGCTATGGCAAGAGGTTCGTATCATCGCCTCAGTTTTGACGGTTTAGAGGGCAACCAGGGTCCGTATAGGCTAACCGGCGCTAATGGCGAGGTTTTTATCATTGTGCTTTCGGGTAGCGAACGGGTGTTTATAGATGGGAAGTTATTAGAACGCGGAGCTACGCTTGATTACATTATTGACTACAATACTGCCGAAATTACCTTTACTCCCCGCCAAATTATTAACAAAGACAAACGCATTACCATTGAGTTTCAATACACCAACCAAACTTACCTGCGCTCACTTGTGCAGGCAAATGCTGTCGCAAAACAGGAAAAAATAACCTATCGGGTCAATTATTTTTCGGAACAAGATGCAAAAAGCCAACTCCTAACCGATGTTACACTGCCCGATAATTATTTGTCGGTATTGCAAAATATAGGCAATAACATTGAACAGGCAGTGCTGCCCGGCTGGCAAAATACGGGCTTTAACCCCGATAGGGTGATGTACCAACTGATAGATACCGTAGTAAACGGCATGGTGTATGACTCGGTTTTTGTGTATTCGGTAAATCCGGCAAAGGCTTTGTATGCGGTAACTTTTAGTTTTGTGGGCGAGGGCAATGGAAACTATCGGCTTGCAGACGGTAATATAAACGGACGTGCTTATACTTGGATAACCCCCGATAGCCTTACCGGTGCGCCAAGGGGCAGTTTTGAGCCGCTGCTAAAAATGATTACCCCAAAACGGAACAACATGATGAGCATGGGCGCTGATTTTACCCCCACTGCCCGGCAAAAATGGAGCGCCGAGTTTGCCGTGAGCAATTTTGACCCCAATTCGGTTTCCGATATTGACAACCAACAAAACAAAGGTTTTGCCGCCCGATTGGGTTACCAAAACTTGTTTACCCTTTCTAAACAGCGCAAAATAACCCTGCTCACTACTGCACATTACGAATTTTTACAGCAACAATTTAAAATTTTAGAGCCTTACCGCGAAATAGAATTTACCCGAAACTGGAGCCTGCCTGCCACCCTTACCCAAACCAATGAACACCTTGCTTATGCAGGCGCTAATCTGAAAATAGGCACCAATACCGATGTGCAATACCGAGTAAACTTGCTTGTGCGCCAAAAGGGGGTATATAGCGGGTTTATGCACACCGCCGCCGCCCGATACCAAAACAAAAAAGGCTGGGCGGCAAGGGTAAACCTAAGTTTCCTTACCTCTGCTATGGATAATGCCCAATCGGGTAGCCGCTTTTTGCGCCCCAATGGCGAGGTAAGTAGAACAATAGGGAAAAAACAATGGCAAATGGGCGCGCGTGCCGAACAAGAACAAAACCGATTTACCCAAGCCGATGCTATTTTGCCCGCCCGAAGTTTTTACTACAACCAAACTGAGGTGTTTGTAAAAACGCCCGATACCAGCGCCAACCGATTTGCCCTAAACCTTATTAAACGCTGGGATTATGCCCCCATGAGCCAAACTAATGATTTTGCCCTTGCCAACACCGGTAATACGCTCAACCTAAACGGCGCACTTACCAAAAATCCCCGACACCAGTTTTCTTACAATTTTACCTACCGAAACCTGCAAGTTATAGACTCCACCGTGCTAAAAGCCGTTGAACTGAACAGCGTATTGGGCGAGGTAAATTTTACCGAAACCGTAGGTAAAGGCTGGTTGCGAACCACCACCCAGTACCAAATAGGCTCCGGACAACGACAGCAAACCGAGTTTTACTACGAAAAAGTGAGCAACGGTATGGGTAACTTTGTTTGGTTAGATAACAATAACAACGGTTTAGAAGAATTAGACGAGTTTTTTCCGGCTAACGAAAACAATCTGGTTGAAGCCCGATACATCAGAATAGTACTGCCAACCGGTAAATACCAACCTACCAATATAGTGCAGTTTAACCAAGCCCTGTTTATTACCCCAAAAGCCGTTTGGTTTAACCAAAAAGGCATAAAAAAGATAATAAGCCTTTTTTCTACCCAAAGCAGTTTGAGCATAAGGCGAGAAACAACGCTGCGTACATGGCAAGCCTACTTGCCGCTGGGCGATACGCCCGATTTTGCCCAATTGGTTGCCGAAAGCGCTAACATACAAAACGCCTTGTTTATTAACCGTAACAGCCCCAACTGGGAGGTAAGTGTGCAACAGTTGTACCTATCGGTAACCAATTTTTTAGTAAATGGAGCCGACCGCCGTTTGAAAACCGAGTGGAAACCCGGGTTTAGGGTAGCGCCAAGTACCAAAACAATGCTTCGTATGGCATCGAGCATAGGTAAACTGGGGGGAATATCGCAGGCGTTTGCCACCCAAAATTACCGTATCCGCTACTGGAGCATAGACCCCGCTGCCGATTTAGTGCTGAACAAACGCATAAGATTTACCGGTTCTTATACCTATAAATTTAGCGCTGACTACCTTACCGAGTCACTTTTTCCTGCCCGGCAACAAAAACTAACTGCCGAAACTCAATTAGGCAATGCCATAAAAAGCAATATAACCGCCCGATTGAGTTATGCCCACATCAGCTATAAAGGCGCACCCAATACCGCCGCCGCCTACAACCTGCTCGACGGTTTATTACCCGGCAGCAATTACCTGTGGAGCATTAACCTCAGCACAAGGCTTGCCAATAACATGCAGCTCAACTTTGGGTACGATGGGCGCAAAGCCGGCAACAGCCCCATGAACCATACCGGCAGAGCATCGGTGCAGGCTTTGTTTTAGGTGTGTTTTACTTGCCGCCGGCGCTGCCTTTTAGAATCTTTTCGTACTCGGCAGGGTTTTTGAATAGGGCGAGGGCTTTTTTAATGTTTTCGTCGTTGTTTAAGGTAGCTTGTACCTTGCCTTTTTGATAGTAGTATCGAGAAATGATTTCTAATTTGAGCAGTTCTGTAATTTCGGGCTTAAATTTTTGGAGGTCTTTTTGTTTTTCCTCCTTTATTTTTGTTTTAAGCCTGCTGATTACTTCTGCCACTTTATCGCTATACTTTTCCTCTTTTACACTTTTGAGCAGCTCGGCTAACAGTTTTTCGCTTTCGGTAGTATATTCGTATTGTTTATCGGAGATAAACTGTACAAAGTCGGCAAAATCGGCATCGGTAAAAACAAACTTGGTAGGCGGGGCAATGCTATCATGCTTTTGTCGGTATAGTGTGGCATAGTCAAAAATCAGGAAATTTTCTTGCAAACTTTTGGTTATATTTGATAGCTCGGGTTTATCTACCGTTACATCGGGCGCTACGCCGCTGCCATCGTAAACGGTTCTGCCATTTCGGGTTTTAAAGGCTTTTCGCAAAGAATCGGGCAAGTTAGACTTTCCGTCAAAGTATTTTCCGGAGTAATCTATTGCCTGCACACAGCGTCCGCTGGGAATGTAATACTTAGAAACCGTTAGTTTTAGTTTGGCATTATAACCTATGTCTTTGGTTTGCTGCACCAATCCTTTGCCAAAACTTTGTTTGCCCACAATTACACCTCGGTCTAAATCCTGAATAGTGCCCGATACAATTTCGGAAGCGGAGGCAGAGCGCTCATCAATGAGTATTACCAACGGCAAACCGGGTGCAATAGGCTCAGATTGGGTTTTGTAATCTTTGCGCCATTCTTCGGTTTTACCGGCGGTTTTTACCACTAACTGACCGGAAGGCACAAACAGATTGACCATGTTGATGGATTCAGTAAGTAAACCGCCTCCGTTTTGCCTTAAATCTAAAATGAGGTTTTTTACCTCGTTTTTGCTTTGGAGTTCTTTTAATGCCTGCGCCACCTCGCCGCTGCAATTTTGGGTAAAGGTGGTATGTTTAATATAAGCAGTATTGGCATCAACCATATCAAAATGAGGCACACTGTTACCCTCTTCTTTATCTCTGATTACCGAAACGGTTTTTTCTTCGGCAGCACCCGGGCGGAGGTAGGTAATTTTTACCTCAGAGCCGGGCTGTCCTTGCAGTATTTGCTGTACTTCTTCAATGGTGCGGTTTTGGGCAGAGGTGCCGTTAATGGCCACAATTTTATCGCCTGCCATGAGTCCGGCTTTAAAAGCTGCCTGATTTTGCGAAATAGCGGCAAGGTAAACGTAGTTATCTCGAAGCAGCAGTTCTGCCCCTATATTGCCGGCAGCGCCGGTTCGCTGCATACGGAAACCCTCTATTTGTGCTTCGGTAATGTAGTTGGTATAAGGGTCAAGGGTTTTTAGCATAGAGTCAATGCCTTTTCGCATTAGCCCGGCGGGTTCTATTTTGTCCACGTAATTTTCGTCGAGGGTACGGTATAAATCGGCATATAAGCTCATATTTTTGGCAATTTCAAAATATTTACTTCCGTTATCCCAAAATGAGTAAGAAAGGGTGGCGGTGCCCAGCAGGGCTATCAGTGCGGCAAAAAGGGTGATATATTTTTTCAGTTTCATAGTATGCCTTTTGGCTTAAAGGTGTATTGTAATGAAGTGGTTGTAAGGGTAAATTATTTACCCAGCAATTGATTGTATTGCGTTGGGTTTTGCAAAATACCGATGGCGGCGGATAGGGCTTGGTCATCTTCTAATGATTCCATAATTTGCCCTCGTTGATAAAAATAGCGCGATACAATTTCGTATTCAAGGAGTTGTTTAATTTCGGGTTTATGTTTTTGGAGGTCTTGTTGTTTATCGTGTTTAATACTGCTTTCCAATTGGGCAATATCGGTTTTTAGCGAGGCAAAGTATTTTTCTTTTTCTGTGGCCGACTTTAAATTAGTAAGCAGTTCTTCGCTTTGCGAGGTGTAATCGTAATCTTTGTTGGTAAGGAAGGCAAAAAAAGCTTCCATATCGGGGTCGGTCAATTCAAAGGTTGTTGGTTGCGGTATTTGGTTGGTTTTATTGCGGTAGAGGTTGGCATAGTCAAAAAACAAGTATTTTTCGTAAAGGCTTTGAGTGATATTGGCAAATTTAGGGCTTTCTACCTTCACATCGGGGTCAACGCCGCCGGCATCATACACGGTGCGTTTGTTTTTGGTTTTAAAGGCAGTGCGCAAAGAATCGGGCACTTTTTCTAATCTATCGCTATACCCGCCGGAGTAGTCCACCGCCTGAATGCCTCTGCCACTGGGTAAGAAGTACTTAGCAGTGGTGAGTTTTATGCGGGTATTGTAGGGCATTTCTTTGGTGCTTTGTACCAATCCCTTGCCAAAACTACGAGTTCCAAGCACTACGGCGCGGTCTAAATCTTGCATAGCGCCCGATACAATTTCGGCAGCCGAGGCAGAGCCTCGGTCAATAAGAATGACCACTGCAAGTTGAGTGTCTATAGGTTGTTTTCGGGTTTTATAACTCTTATCCCATTCGCGTTTTCGGCTTTTAGTGCTAACAATTTCTACATCTTTTTCAACAAAGATGTTGGCTACATCAATGGCTTCGTTTAACAGTCCGCCCGGATTATCCCGAAGGTCTAAGATGAGTGATTGGATTTTACCTGTGGTTTTCATTTCCTGTAAAGCGGCGCTCACTTCATGGCTGCATTTTTCGGTAAAACCGGCAAGTTTAATGTAACCTATGTTGGTATTGGGGAGTACACCATAATAAGGCACATTTTTAATAACAATTTCTTCTCTTACGAGCAATTTTTCTATGGGTTTGGGTTCACCGGGTCGTTCTATGGTTATTTTAACCTGTGTATTGGGCTCGCCTTTTAGCTGTTTGCTCACTTCTTCGGTAGATTTACCCTTTGCCGAAACGCCGTCAATTTTGAGGATTTTATCGCCCGGACGGAGGTCGAATTTTGCAGCCGGACTTCCTTCATAGGGTTCGGCAATTTGTACATAATCTCCCGATTTTCGGATAGTAGCGCCAATGCCGCCATATTTACCGGTGGTTTGCAAATCATAAACGCCTATTTCCTCTTCCGATATGAAAGTGGTGTAGGGGTCTAATGAACTCATCATGCCATCTATGCCACTGCGCACTAATTTTTGCGCAGAGAGTTCATCTACATAATAGCCGTCTAATTCGCGAAATATATTGGCAAACAGCTCTAAATTTTTGGCTATTTCAAAGGAGTTGTTGTGTAGGATAAAGGAGTTAGCCGAAATGCCTAAAACCAGCAGCAGGGCAAATGCCGAAAAGCGTTTTTTGTTAAACATGGCAGAATAAAGTTGAAGTGGGCGCTAAATTAGGTTAAATTGCCCGCTTAAACCGGTAAGCGGGCAATAGTATTGCAAATTTAAGGCAAATTAACACAAAAGATACAAGTTGGGTAAAACAGACAACCGGCTAAAGCGCCATATCGTTTACTTCCGTTAAGTAGTGGGTAACGGGCTGAATCACTTTTTCTAAGGTGCCTTCTTCAAAGGGGGAGTGAAGGTTAACGGCATTTACCAATTGGAGGAACGATTTGCTGCCGCCCATTTTGCACAGGTCAATATAATCGGCAAGGGCTTTGTTTCTGTTTTGCAATGATTTTTGCCAAAACTGGAAAGCGCATACCTGTGCTAAGGTGTAATCTATGTAGTAAAAGGGAGTATGGTAAATATGGGCTTGTTTTTGCCACAAACCGCCGCCGTTTAGGTAGGCGTTGCCGTCATAATCTAACCATGGCTGGTATTTTTGTTCAATTTGTCGCCATGCTTTATTACGTTGTTCGGGAGTAGCGGTGGGGTTTTCATATACATAGTGCTGGAACTCATCTACCGTAACACCGTAGGGTAAGAAAAGCACGGAGCCGCTGAGATGCTCAAACTTGAATTTTTCGGTATCCTCGCCAAAAAACATTTGCATCCAGGGCCAGGTAAGGAATTCCATGCTCATAGAGTGGATTTCGCAGGCTTCAAAGGTAGGCCAGCGGTATTCGGGTGTTTCAATATCGCGGCTCATATAAACCTGAAAAGCATGACCTACTTCGTGCGTAAGCACGGTAATATCATGCGAGGTACCGTTAAAATTAGAGAAGATAAAAGGCGCTTTGTAGTTTTCTATATAAGTACAATACCCTCCGGGCACCTTACCTTTTTTGCTCACCAGGTCCATAAGGTTGCTGTTGAGCATAAAGTTGAAAAATTCGGCTGTTTCGTGCGATAGTTCTTCGTACATTTTAACACCGTTGTCCACAATCCAATCGGGGCTGCCTTTAGGTGTGGGATTGCCGGATTTAAACACAGAGTTTAGGTCGTAGTACTTCATATGGTCTATGCCTAAGCGTTTTGCTTGTCGTTGCCTTAGTTGTGCAGCCAGTGGCACTACCACATCAAGTACCTGTTTGCGGTAATCTGCCACCATGTAGGGGTTATAGTCGGTACGCAACATGCGTTTATAGCCCAATTGCACAAAGTTCTTAAAGCCAAGGCGCTTAGCCATATCATGGCGCAGGGCAACTAACTGGTCAAAAATTTCATCAAATTCTTTGGCATTATCGGCAAAAAACTGCCATTTAGCTTCCGATGCCTGCTTGCGCACTTGGCGGTCGGGCGATAACTCGTAGGCAACAATATCGGAGAGGTTCAGCTCTTTACCGTCGAACTTAATTTTTGCTGAGGCGCGGAGTTTGTCGTACTCACTAATGAGGTGGTTTTCTTTTTGGAGGTCTTCAATAATACTGGGGTGAAAAGTAAGGGTTTTTACCTCTGCTATTTCAAAAAGGTGTTTACCCCAGCGCTGTTCTAATTGTTTGCGGAACCTTGATTTTAGCAGAGCGCTGTAAAATCGGGCTTCATAACCGGCAAAAATAGGGCGTTGGTTGTCATAAAATTCTTGTTCTTTTTCGTAATCGGGGTTAGTGGCATCAATGCTGTAGCGTATGCTGGCAATGTTAACCATAGAGTCAAAATCGGCTCTGAGGCGGTTAATCATTTCAATGTGGAGGTTTTGCTCATCGGCGCTTTCGGCATGGTCAAATTCATTGAGCAAGTGGTCAAACTCTTTCTGAAAAACGGGCATGTTGGGTCGCTCATAGCGATACTGTTCAAACTTCATAAATGCGGTAATTTGTAGAAAAAGGTGGGTAAAATGAGTTATCTGTAAGCCGTGCTACCCTGCAATAAAGGGCGTTTGTGTTAATCAAAAGATAACACTATTTGCCGTTTAATGGTTTAGCTCTGTGGTATAAGGGGGGTATATTTTGACGATTGCCTGAACAGGCTGCGCATATTGCCCGATACTACTATAAAAAATAAGCCTGCCAGTGCGGGTAACAGCAAATTGAGCAACCAAAGCCCAAAAACGGCTGCCAATATTGATGCCTGCAATGATGTAGCAAACCCAATAAAGTATAGAGCCAAATTGCCTTTAATGCCTAACTCGGCTATGGCTACGGTAGGCATAAAAGTTTGCACAAAAAATATGCTGCTGATGAGTATCCAGCCATTGGTAAGACTAAGCTGTATGCCAAAACCTTTTAACAGGAGGTAAAATTGTAAAACATATACCGGATAACGCAAAAAAGACCAGCACAACACTGCCCATAAGGCGCTTTTATTGGCATTTGCAAGTGGGCGTGTTAGGTGTTGCCATTTTTGTAACCATGAAATTTGGGCTAAACTCACCGGCAGCCGGTTTACCCTGCCATATAACCACCCCAAAACGCCCAAAACCACCATAATACCCATAACAGGCAGCAGCCACGTAAATGCTGCCACCGGCGCAAAAACAAAACAAAAGGCGGCAAAGCCCGATAAACCTAAGCTGATATTGGCTAATAGCTGTGCGTAACTGCCTACCAATGCCATAGCTATGGCTTCTAAGCTGCCCGATGTTTGGAGGGTTAAAATGCGTCCGCCATACTCGCCGGTTCGGTTGGGAGTGAGCATAGATACTGCCACGCCGCACAATACGCTGCGCAGGCTTTCTAACCAACTCATGCGCTCTATGGGGTGCATTAACCGCTGCCATTTAAGAGCCTCTAAACCCCAGTTTACCCATACCAGCAAGGCGGCTGCCAGCAAATACAGCAATTGAGGAACGCTGTTTACCGTTTTTAATAGGGTGGTTAATCCGCTTATTGCTGTTTTTCCGCTTATTTGCATATAAAGCAAGTAGCCTATTGCCACGGTAAAAAGCAATTTAAATATCCAAAGAACCCCCGTATAGGCTATTTTTTTCTTGTCCATGCAGATAAACAAACAAATTAGATACACTCAATCAACTACACCACTCCTGAATGTGTTTACCAATCACTTTTTACACACATTTTTTGGGCGTTTTAACACCATACTTTTGAGCAAATCGGTTAAAATTTTGGGTATCGATCCCGGCACCACTGTATTTGGTTATGCCATTATAGAACTGGAGGGCAAAAATATACAATTATTAAGCCTTGGCGTAGTACATTTGAACAAATGTGCGGGGCATTACCAAAAATTGAAGCGGATTTTTGAGAAAATTACCTTTATAATTGATACCTACCTGCCCGATGAAATGGCTATTGAAGCTCCTTTTTTTGGCAACAACGTACAATCTATGCTCAAATTAGGCAGGGCGCAGGGAGTAGCCATTACCGCCGCTATGCTCAAAAACCTGCCCGTAACGGAGTACTCGCCCCGAAAAGTAAAACAAGCTATTACCGGTAACGGCAGCAGTTCAAAGGAGCAGGTTTCGGCAATGCTTAAAAGTATGCTGCATTTAGATACGCTGCCCAAGTATTTTGATGCTACCGATGCACTTGGCGTAGCTTTTTGCCATCACCTGCAAATGGGTTCGGTAATCCGTAAAAGCAGCAGCTCGGGTAAATCGGGCGGTGGCGCAAAAGACTGGAAATCGTTTTTGGCAGACAATCCGGATAGATTGAAGAAGTAAGTTTGTGTATTTTTTTATTGTTTTTTGCACCAAAAAATATAAAATTTCCAAAATGCGAAAGGGTTTGTATTCCCTATTATTGTGCTTTGGGTTGTAATTACTTATTGGCGGGTGTTTAGTAATGAAAAGTAAAAATATAAACTAAACTCTCATCAAAAAACTCCTCCCTCACAACCGCATCAATTACCCTAAAAGGAACAACCATGTAAAATTTAAAGAGAAATAAACAGACGGTAGCGTTTTTTTACAAACTTTGCTTACATTTGTGGAAACAAAAGGTGATTACCCTATTTATTCATTCCAAACCATGTCGCACTTATTAAGGTATTTATCGGTTTCATTTAGCGTACCCAATATATCAAGGAGAGAAATTCCGGCATTTAGGGCGGCAGTAGCCGAAAAAGTAGGTTTTGAAAACGATATGTTTCACAACCACCAACCCGATGGCAAATTTATATACAGGTATCCGCTTATACAGTATAAGGTATTTAAGCAGCAGCAGCCCGGTGTACTGTGTTTGCAAGAAGGTGTAGATAATATATACCACCTTTTTTCAAAACGAAGTTGGGAAATAAAACTACACGGCGAACCCATAACGCTTAAAATTGCACACCTAAAAATGGAGCAGTATCATTTAGAGGTAAAAGACCGCACAATGCCGTTTAGGGTGCAAAGCTGGCAGGCTTTAAACCAACATAATTACAAAGAGTATTTGGGCATAGACTCGCTGGCACAGCGCATACAGTTTTTGGAACAATTATTAGCTTCGCATTTACTTTGGTTTGCCAAGGGTGTAGGGTGGCAAATAGAAAAACGATTTGATGTAAGTATTACCGATTTAACCGAAAGTAAAATAGCTAAATATAAGGGCATACCGGTTTCTACTTTTGATTTAACATTTAAATCAAACCTGTTTATTCCATCGCACATTGGCATAGGTAAAGGCGCAAGCCGAGGATTAGGCACTATTTATCCTAATCAACACCGAAAAACCAATGAACAAACCACCAATCCCGAAACTTTTTAACCCTCAATTTATACTTGCATGGAAAGTTTACAATATCTTTTAAATCACCCTTGCGTAGTGGTAAGCAAGGTATCGGCACAGTTATATGAATACTACACGCCGGCAGGTTATTCGCGTTTGCGCAGCCGGGCATCGGGCAGGCATCGGTTTCAGGAGCAAGAAGCACAAGCGCTGATAAAGCTATTTGCAAAAATTGCCACACAGGTTGGCAAATTAGCTGCCAAGTTTGAAAAAGCGGCAAATGCAGACAAGAGTAAAAAAGAAATTTCGCCCTTGCTGATTTTGCATCATGACATGCTCAATATGAAACCATTGCTTAGTAAGGCTGCACAAAAAAACAACTCCTCCTATTACAAGTTGTATGATGTTTTGCGCAGTAAATCAACCCAATCTGATGAAGCTATTGCAGCGGTAATAGAAGAGCTGAACCTATTTGCCGCCGAAATCAGCCAAAAAGTAGAACAAGCAAAAACAGAGGCTAAAACCTATCCGTTTGGTTACGGGCGCGGGTCAAAATCGCATATTTTAGCATAAAACTAAAAAGCTATGCCCGTAGTAATTGCCAATCTTCTTATAGATAAGTTATTGGTAACCGTGCTGCCCTCCCATTGCTGAAACTCGGCATAGTATTTCTGAAACTGGTAACCCACGCCTAATATCCAGCTAAGTTGGTTATTTCCTTTTACCTTCATGCCCACACCCACACCAAACATAAGCCCGCCGCGGCTGTCTGCAAACGCTTCTCTATCAGTTGCATCTATGCCATAACCCACTCTTCCATAGTAATAGGGGCTTACACGGTAGGCAGGCAATAGCTCGCCACTTACATTGGCAAAAACCGGTATTACCTTAGTGCTGTTAGTGTAATAGTAATAATAACTCATAGGCAGGTTGTAGTAAACATGTAACCCCACCCCGGCACCCATTGTAAGGTATGGATTTACCGAATAACCATGAATAGTTTGCAACACCAAACCGGCGCTTTCATTGCCGGTACTAACCAGCATACCCACCTCGTTCATAGCCGAGTACCCTTTTTTAGGAGCAAAATTGGGCTTGTATTTGCTTTCGGTGGTTATTTTTTCAACCTCTGCAAGGTCAAAAACAAATAAATTATTGCCAACAATTTTTATAGATATTTTTCCTGAACTTTCGGGATTAACCAATTCCCCACGCAAAACAGACCCATTTTTTAAATACACCACCGATTCGGTCTTTGTTTGAGCATAACCGGCTACACTCACCAAACAAAAAATGAGGCAAAGAATTGTAAAACGCATAAAAAATTGCAGTAAGTTTGTTAAAAATAATCCCCTAAACGCAAAAGTAAGGGTAAATGGTTGCCTGCGTGCCAATAAAAAGGTAAATTTATGCAATTGGCGTACATTTTGCCTAAATTCTGTGCCGTTTAAAAAAAACGGTTTACAACAAAGTTAAGTTAAACAAAGTTAAACGCTGAACCAAAACGTAACAACTACCTACCCACCAAGTACCAATTGGGCAACCACTCACCACCGCAAACTACTCCCTATGAAAAACACCCTTATTGTAGCCCTATTGGTGTATATTGTAACTTGGTTATTACCCTTGCCTTTAACCGCCTCCACACCCACTACAAACGATAAAGATAAAATAGCTCCAAGGCAACTAACGGTTAAAAGGCTATCCAATCCGCCCAAAATAGACGGCATTTTAACCGATGAGGCTTGGACAAATGCCAATGTGCAAAAAGCAGATAATTTCATTTTGTTTGAACCCAATCCGGGTAAACCACCCCATCAGCAAACCGAAGTATTAGTACTTTATGACGATGACGCTTTATACATAGGCGCACACTTGTATGATAGACACCCCGATAGTATTTTAACCCAGCTCTCGCAAAGAGATAATACCGGTAATGCCGATTGGTTTGGTGTTATCATAGATGCCTACCAAGATGGGTTAAACGGACTGGGATTTTTAGTGAGTGCAACCGGTGTGCAAACCGACATAAAATACACCATTTTAGGCGAAGAAAGTACATGGAACGCCGTTTGGCAAAGCGAAGTATCGCTCAATAAACACGGCTGGACGGTAGAAATGCGCATCCCCTTTTCAGCGCTCCGGTTTGCCAATGCCGAAAAACAAACCTGGAACATCAATTTTTTGCGTCAGGTGCGCCGTTCAAGGCAATTATCGGTTTGGAACGAAGTTCGCCCCGAAATTAGCGGATTCCTCAATCAATCGGGTAAACTTACCGGTTTAGATGGCATAAAAGCCCCTGTAAGATTATTTTTTTACCCCTATATATCGGGTAATTTAGACCACTACTACAAACCCGAAGCCGACAATGAATTGCTCAAAGGTTTTAATGCAGGTATGGATATTAAATATGGTATAAACGATGCTTTTACCCTTGATATGACCTTAGTGCCCGATTTTGGTCAGGTACAATCTGATAACCAAGTGCTGAACCTTAGCCCGTTTGAAGTGCGTTTTAACGAAAACCGCCAGTTTTTTACCGAAGGCACCGAGTTATTTGGTAAAGCCGATTTATTTTACTCGCGCCGCATTGGAGGAACTCCATCGGGGTTTTGGGAAGTTCAGAACCAATTGCAAGAAGGCGAAACCATACAGGCAAACCCCTCCGTAGTGCAACTGCTCAACTCCACCAAAATATCGGGCAGAACCACCGGCGGGTTGGGCATTGGGCTGCTAAACTCCGTAACAGCGCCCGCCTTTGCCGAAATTAAAAATACCGAAAACCAAACCCGCCGTATCCAAACAGAACCCCTTACCAATTACAACATTTTTGTCTTAGACCAAAACTTCAAAAACAATTCCTACCTAACCCTAATCAATACCAATGTTTACCGAGGAGGCACAGCTACCGATGCCAACGTAACCGGCACCGAGTTTAGATTTGCCGACAAACAAAACACCTACGCCATAAACGGGTCGGGAGCAATAAGCCAAAAATACCACAACAATTTTACCAATCCAGATATAGGCTACCGATACAACATACAAGGAGGTAAAATAAGCGGCAACACCCAGCTAACCGCATGGAACAGCGTAATCAGCAATACTTATGACCACAACGACTTAGGATTTTTGCGCTTCAACAACATCATGAACTTTGGCGCTCAAGCCCGATATAATATCTACAAACCATTTGGCAGGTTTTTAAACTTATACACATCTGCCCGAGTTGAATACTCGCGCATTTATAAGCCAAATGCATTCCAAAACTTCTCATTAAGCGCCGATGTTTGGACTACCACTAAAAAGCAACTCAGTTTAGGCGTATGGTCTTACCACGAACCCATCACTACATACGATTACTTTGAACCCCGTGTGCAAGGCAGGTATTACACCTTTCCTACCAATCATCAAGCAGGGTTTTGGCTTTCAAGTAATTACGATAAAATACTTGCCATAGATGCCAACTTAAATTATCGGGTTTTTAATGACCAAAACCGCCACACCTACAACTTTGGCATCAGCCCCATTTTGCGCGCCTCCAACAAACTCCGCTTCCGCCTCGATTTCAGTTATACCAACCAACTGCAAGACGTAGGATTTGTAAACTTTTCCGACAACAACAAAAACAACATCATTTTTGGTAGGAGAGACGTGCAAACCATAGAAAATGTATTTTCAACAAACTACATCTTTACCAACCGAATGGGCATTACTTTCCGCCTAAGACATTATTTTTCAGAAGCCGATTATGCCCAATACTATTTGCTAACGCCCGATGGAATGCTCAGCAATACCGATTACTCAGGTACTAATCCCGATGGCAGTCTAAAACACAATGCCAATTTCAACGCCTTCAATATAGATTGTGTTTACACATGGCAGTTTGCCCCCGGCAGCGAAATGAGTGTAGTATGGAAAAACGCCATTTACCGTTTTACCCGCACCACCGGCGATACCTACTTAAACAACTTTGGCAACACCCTTGCCAGCGACTAAAACAACAACCTCTCTATTAAAATCCTTTACTTTTTAGATTACCTCTCACTTAAACGCCGAAAACAAGCCTAATACAACGGCATTTGCCGGTAAAATTCATAACAACTTGCACTCAATCAATACACGCTTTTACCCCTTATTGAGCACTGCTATAAAACCAAACACCATAAAGTCTGTTTTACAAAAGTGTGCGTTCTGGCAAGCGTTTTACTGCCATTAACCACTACTAACCAACAAACACTTTATAGTATGCCATATAAAAGCACCTTTGATTGCCTCATCGATTTAGAAAAACACGGTCATTTAGTTCGCATAACCGAACAAGTTGACCCCAATTTAGAAATGGCTGCCATACACCGCCGCGTGTACGAAGCCGGTGGTCCGGCGCTTTGGTTTACCAACGTAAAAGACAGCCGTTTTACTTGCGCCTCCAACCTTTTTGGGTCATTAGAGCGAAGCAAATTTATGTTCCGCCACACCCTTGAGCGGGTGCAAAAAGTAGTAGCCCTAAAAGCCAACCCCGAAGCCGCCCTAAAAAAACCATGGCAATACCTAAGCGTACCCTTTACAGGCATTAACTCACTGCCCATGCGCAGCTTGTTTGGCAGCCCGGTTACCTTTGGGCAAACCACCATAAACCAACTGCCCCAAATTAAATCGTGGCCACTTGATGGAGGAGCTTTTGTTACCCTACCCCTTGTTTATACTGAAGACATAGACAAACCCGGCGTAATGGGCTCAAATTTAGGCATGTACCGCATTCAACTCAGCGGAAACAATTATATCCCCAACAAAGAAATAGGGCTACACTACCAACTCCACCGTGGCATAGGCGTACACCAAACCAAAGCCAATGCCAAAGGCGAACCATTAAAAGTGAGCATTTTTGTAGGCGGACCACCGGCGCATATCCTATCGGCGGTAATGCCTCTGCCCGAAGGACTATCGGAACTGATTTTTGCCGGCGCATTATCGGGTAGGCGTTTCCGATACACGTATCAAGATGGATTCTGCCTTTCTTCCGATGCCGATTTTGTTATAACAGGCTACGTATATCCGCACCAAAACAAACCCGAAGGTCCGTTTGGCGACCACCTTGGTTATTACAGCCTTCAACATGATTTTCCTGTTATGCAGGTACACAAAGTGTGGCACCGCAAAAATGCCGTTTGGAGTTTTACCGTAGTTGGTCGCCCGCCACAAGAAGACACCAGTTTTGGAGCGCTTATACATGAAATTACCGGAGCCGTAATACCCTCAGAACTACCCGGATTACACGAGGTAAACGCCGTAGATGCCGCCGGCGTTCACCCCCTGCTGCTTGCCATTGGCAGCGAGCGCTACACTCCCTACTACACCCACCGAAAACCACAGGAAATACTTACTATTGCCAACCATATTTTGGGTTTTGGGCAAATGTCGCTGGCTAAATACCTGCTTATTGTAGCCAAAGAAGACAACCCGCAGTTGCATACGCACAACATAGAAGCGTTTTTTACCCACTTGCTGGAACGCATAGATTGGACGCGCGACCTCCACTTCCAAACCAAAACCAGTATAGATACGCTCGATTACAGCGGCACCGGCTTAAACAGTGGGTCAAAGGTGGTAATGGCTGCCGCGGGCGAGGTAAAACGCACCTTAAACACCCATTTGCCCCCCAACCTAACTCTGCCCTATGGGTTTGTCAATCCCTGCATAGCCTTGCCCGGCGCTATAGCTATAACCGCCCCACCTTACACCACCGAAACAACCGCTCTGCAACAGATTGAACAACTCAGCCAACACCTGCAAGGTTTAGGCGCTGATGCCCTTGCCGGTTTTCCGCTCCTTGTTTTGTGCGATGATGGTGAATTTACTGCCCGAAATCTGCGCAATTTCTTATGGGTTACCTTTACCCGTAGCAACCCCTCACACGATATTCATGGCATAAACAGTTTTACCGAACACAAACACTGGGGTTGTAGAGGGTCGCTCATTATTGATGCACGCATTAAACCCCACCATGCCCCGCCCTTGGTAGAAGACCCTGCTATAGAAAAACGGGTAGATGCCCTTGGCGCAAAAGGCGGCTCGTTACATGGTATTATATAAATCCAAATAAATACACCACAAACTACTGATCCCTGCCCTTTTTTTTCTTTTTCAATAATCGGGGCATGCCTATTACATTTAGGTTTCGGGTTTTACCAAAGAGCTCTTCCGATTTTTTGTTGTACGCTTCGGCAGCAGCCTCGGCAGTGGGGTAAAAACCAAGGTCTATTTTTTGCTTACCTTGGTAAATAACCGCCCGATATTTGTTTCTTTCTAAACTTACCCCCCTGTAACCGGTTTTATTGATTGTTCGCTTGGTATTGCGCACCGCAATAGAACGAGGTACCCAATCCAAATTAGCCACCCGGCAGTCTAATTTATCGCCGTTGGTAATACTTACGTATAACTTTCTGCCATCACCGGTATCAGATTTTTGCACAAAACGTTCTGCCACGTATTTGTGTAAGTAAATGGTTTCATTTTTATATGAACCATCTTTTTGTGGGTGATTTTTCTGAAAAAAAACGTATCCGTTAGAGTGGAGCCGCAAGTTTTCTAAAAAACCAAGCCCCTTCATATACTCATTGTTTAATAGGTGCTCATAAACAGATACATCGAGCAAAGCATACTTATCGGCGTTTTTAAGTTTTACTTTAAAAGTCATAACAAAAAGTGAAGGTCAAACAATAGGTTCATAATTTAAGTGGCAGGAGGTTAGAAGAAGCTCGCGTTTCCGCAAAAACAGATTGGAGTCTTATAACAACACATTTAACCCAAGTAAGACGAAGCAAATACAAATATGTAACGATTGCTAACGGCAAAAAATTACAGAAAGCTCTATTAATTTTATCGGGCAGGGCAGTTAAACATTAAGCCTCCTTTATCGGTTTTAATTAGCTGTGGCAATATTTACAGGATAGCTTCATCACACTACCTTATTAAAGCCTATGTATTTTTAATTTACACTACATTACAGCATGAGTCAGCCTCCTAAGTCTAAAGGCAGCAATATATTAGATTGGCATTTGCTAAAACGGGTATTGCACTTAGCAAGTCCGTTTAAAACACAGTTTGTTGTTGCCACGCTGTTAGCATTAGCGCTTGCAGCATTGAGCCCTCTTCGCCCATACCTCATACAGCAAACGGTAGATAACTACGTGTTAATACCTCATGCTACCGGACTTGTAAATATGACCATGCTGTTGATAGGGCTGCTCATAGTAGAAAGCATTTGTAGGTATAATTTTGGGTACTTAACCTCATGGCTGGGGCAGTCGGTTATTAAAAATCTTCGGGTAAAGGTATTTAACCACATGCTGCATTTTCGTTTGCGGTATTTTGACACCACACCAATCGGTACTTCTACCACCCGCGCCATTAATGATGTGGAAACGGTAAACGATATTTTTTCGGAAGGCATGATAACTATTATTGCTGATTTATTTACCATAATAGTGGTGCTCTCTATTATGCTTTATACCGATTGGAAACTTACCTTAGTTTGTTTAACCACTTTTCCGCTTCTTATTTATGCCACTTACTTATTTAAAGAAGGCATAAAAAAAACGTTTCAGGAAGTGCGCACACAGGTAGCCGCCATGAACGCTTTTTTGCAGGAGCACATATCGGGCATGAGCGTAGTACAAATTTTTGCTGCCGAAAAACAAGAAATGGATAAATTTAATGCCATTAACCGGCGGCAAACCGATGCACATATTAAGTCTATTTGGTACTATTCTGTTTTTTTTCCGGCAGTCGAAATCATTATTGCCATAGCTTTGGGGCTTATGGTTTGGTATGGCGCTCATGCGGTAGTAAGCGATTATACTACCATAGGCACACTTATTGCCTTTATTTTATACCTTAATATGCTGTTTTACCCCATGCGCATGTTGGCAGATAAATTTAACACCCTGCAAATGGGTATGGTGGCATCGGAGCGGGTATTTCATGTTCTTGACCGAAACGACCATATACCCGATACCGGCACAAAACAAGCCCGATTTAAGGGCGACATAACTTTTAATAATGTTTGGTTTGCCTACAACGATAAAGACTGGGTGTTGCGCAATGTAAACTTTACGGTAAAAGCCGGTCAAACTCTTGCCATTGTGGGCGCTACCGGAGCAGGTAAATCTTCTATCATTAACCTCCTCAATAGGTTTTATGACATACAACAAGGCAGCATTGAAATTGATGGGCATAATATAAAGGAGTACACCCTAAATGCGCTGCGAAATAATATAGGTTTGGTTTTACAAGATGTGTTCCTGTTTTCGGGCACTATTTTTGAAAACATAACCCTCCGAAACCCCAATATCACCCAACAACAAGTTGAAAACGCCGCCAAACTAATGGGCGCGCATGAGTTTATCTGCAAACTGCCCGGGCAGTACCATTACAATGTAATGGAGCGGGGCGCTACCTTATCTATGGGGCAAAGACAACTAATTTCTTTCATCCGCGCCTTGGTTTTTGACCCGCAAATCCTCATTTTAGACGAGGCTACCTCCTCCATAGATACCGAAACCGAACAAATGGTGCAGTATGCCATGGATAAACTGGTACAAAACCGCACAGCTATCATCATAGCACACCGCCTCAGTACCATTTTGCACGCTAACCAAATTATGGTGCTTGATAAAGGACAAATAGCAGAAATGGGTACCCACCTTGAACTACTCGAACACAACGGCGTTTACCGCAAATTATACGATACCCAGTTTGCTGCTTTAGTGGAGTAACTGCCTCGTCTGCTTTTTTATCGGTTACCGCATCACCTACGCTTACTATAACATTAACCCGCCGCTTTTTGGTCTTTTTTTTTGTTCCGCAAAAAATAGGTTAAACCTTTTTGTTTGAGTTTTGTTTAACCGTTTAGTTCAGAAGCTAAACAAAATGGGAAACTATGGCTCAGTATTCTATCAAAGATATTGAAAACTTATCGGGTATAAAAGCCCATACCCTGCGAATATGGGAGCAGCGTTATAATTTAGTGCAGCCGCATCGTACCGATACAAATATTCGTTACTACTCCGACAATGACCTTAAACTCATCTTAAACATTGTTTTGCTGAGCAAGCAGGGGTATAGGATAGGCGCTATTGCTAAAATGAGCAATGACCAAATTAAAAAAAGCGTTAGCAACCTCACTACAACCGACCTCAAATACGAAGTTCACATCAACGAACTAACACAGTCAATGATAGATGTTGACGAAGACCGGTTTGAAAAAATAATTGCCACCTGCATTTTACAATACGGACTTCAGCAAACTATGTTATGTGTAGTTTACCCTTTTCTCATCAAAATTGGGGTTATGTGGACTACGGGCGGGGTAAATCCGGCGCAGGAACACTTTATTACCAACCTTATCAGGCAAAAAATTATTGTTGCCATAGACGGGCAGGTGGTTAAATACAACGAAAACACTAAACATTGCCTGCTTTTCCTGCCCGAAGGCGAGCTGCATGAAATAAGCCTCTTGTTTCTTTCTTATCTACTCAAAAGCCGAAACCACCGCATTACTTACTTAGGCATGAGTGTACCGCTAAATGATGTGGTAGAAGTAGTACAGTTTAAGAAACCCGATGCCATTTACACCATTTTCACCTCCACACCAACAGATGAAGACATAGATGCTTACTTGCAAGCCCTTGGTGAACAGTTTGCTAATACCCCTGTTTTTATTTCGGGGAACAGATTGGCTTCCTACAACAGTACACCCGCGCTTAACTTACATCTTTTCAGAAAAGCAGAAGACATTTTGCATCATATCAATGCACTGCAAGCCTAATTGGGTGCAAGGAAAGTATTAATTACCGGCTATATTTATCACCAAGCCCTCTGTGGCAAGATAGGTATCGGGAAAAAACGGACGAGCTTCGTGCAAATAATGGTGGAGGCGGTCATACCGAGGCGAAAAATGTCCTAAAAACAACTTGCCCACACCGGCAGCCCGAGCAATTTTGGCGGCATCAATACTGGTAGAATGTCCGCGAAGCGGCGCAACCTCTTGCATATCAGATAAATACGTGCTTTCGTGATAAAGCACATCTACCCCTTTTACCAGCGGTATAAGCGGCTCGGAGTAGGCTGTGTCTGAACAGTAGGCATAACTAAGAGGAGCAGGCGGCAAAGTAGTAAGAAGGTTATTAGGTATTACCTTGCCTTGTGGCGTTGTATAGTCTGCTCCTTTTTTAATATCGGGTATAAGGTGATAAGGTATTCGGTATTTTTCAATAGCAGCGCCTATCATTTTGCGGTCGGCTTGTTTTTGTTTAAATAAAAAGCCGGTACAAGGCAAACCATGTTGTAGGGGTAGGGTAGTTACGGTAAGGTGGTTATTATCAACTATTACCTCCGGCGCTTGTGCTTGGGTAGGCTTAAAAATTAGCTCATAATCGGGCTGGTAGTTATGTGCGCTAATTTGTCGGTGTAATACAATAGCCCGCATACAATCTTCGGGAGCAAACAAGTAAAGCGGTTTGGTACGGTTGTTTAGCATCAAAGAATCAAGCAAGGGCAGCAGCCCAAGGTAGTGGTCGCCGTGCAAGTGCGAAATAAATATGTGCGTTATTTTGAAAGGATTGATGTTGAAACGCTGCATTTGCATCTGAGTTCCCTCGCCACAATCTATGAGGTACAGGTCATCGCCGCATTGTAAAATCTGTGCCGATGGGTGCCGGTCATAAGCAGGTTTTGCCGAACTGGAACCTAATATCGTAACGGTAAAAGTCATATTAGTGACCGTGTGTAAATAGTTAAAAAACCCGAATATTTATGTTTATTAAGCTAAATAACCAATATTTGCATGGTATTTTGTGCCATACAAATACTGGTTATGATTACGCAGCAACTGCCTCATTAGCCACAGTAAACGCATATTTAGTGGTAAGTGCGTTTGCACTGTATAAATAAAGGGTTAATCTTCTTCGAGCGTTTCATCTAAAACCGATTCTTCATCGGCTTGCTCTTCCTGAGCCAGTTCGCGCATGAGTTCATCCATCATAACAATATCTACTGCTTCCTGAGCAGTAGGCGTAATGGTAAGCACCCCATCCAAGCGCGAAATAGATATGAGTTTTTGTACGTTAGCGTTTAAGCCGGTAACAACTAATGTGCCCTCCGAACCCTGACATAAGCGGTTGCCCACTAAAATAGAGCCTAAACCCGATGAGTCCACAAAATCCACTTTCGACAAGTCAATAACCATGTTAGAAACACCACCCTCGTTGAGCAATTTTAATTCCGTTTTAAAATCGGCAGAATTTAGCGTGTCCAATTTGTCTTCTAAAACGGTGATAATGGTGTAGCTTTCTTTTTTATCTAATGTAAACTTCATAAGAAGATATGTTTTGAGTAAGGTAAATAGACTTAATAACCAATTTTACCCCTTGTTTGGTTGCCTTAATGCGAAAAATGAACAAATGAAGGCGGCAAAATGTTAAAAACAGTGCAAAAATAAACAGCTAAAACCAAAAAACGTTACATTCGCCATGTAAATACTAACTTTGGTTTGTGCATTTCTCAATTGCTGACATTTTTTCCGAAACTCCTCCAACCCGACAGCCATTTTAACAGTTTATTACTGACACAAGCAGGAAAAAGTATCGGTTTATACCTCTATTGACATTATTTTTCTTTTCGGTCTGATTTTTGCCAGCTAATTACTAATATGGAAGCAAAATTTTCGCAAAAAGTAAAAGACGTTATTTCTTTTAGCAAAGAAGAAGCCATGCGATTTAACCATGGCGAAATTGGTTTAGAACACTTGCTACTGGGCTTACTGCGCGAAGGCGATAGTTTAGCAGTACAAGTACTCAAATCACTCAGCGTAGATGTTATCATGCTACGTCGGGTTATTGAAGATAATATCAAAGGGCAGGTTTCGCATCAACCTATTGTTAATGCAAATAACATACCCCTTACCCAACAAACCGAAAAAACCCTTAAAATTACCGTGTTGGAAGCCAAAAAACTCCAAAGCGAAATTATAGGTACGGAACACCTCATGTTATCTATTTTAAAAAATAAAGACAATATTGCCATTCAAATTTTAAACCAATTTGAAGTGAATTACGACACCTTTAAAAAAGAACTGGATTTTTTACTTACTCAGCAGAACATGCCTTCTAACGAGTATCCCAATGACCCCGATGACTACGACGAAGACGATAAGCGTAGCGGTTACACCTCCTCTGCCCGAAAACCAAATACTAAATCTAAAACACCGGTGTTAGATAACTTTGGCAGAGATATAACCAAACTTGCCGAAGAAGGTAAACTTGACCCCATTGTAGGCAGAGAAACCGAAATTGAACGCGTATCGCAGATTTTGAGCCGCCGAAAAAAGAACAACCCTATTTTAATAGGCGAGCCCGGCGTGGGTAAAACTGCCATAGTTGAGGGCTTAGCCCTGCGCATCATTCAGCGCAAGGTTTCCCGAGTGCTTTTTGATAAACGTATTGTTATGCTTGACCTTGCCGCTTTGGTTGCCGGTACTAAATACCGCGGGCAGTTTGAAGAGCGCATGAAGGCTATTATGAACGAATTGGAAAAAAACAGAGATGTTATCCTGTTTATAGATGAAATTCATACCATTGTGGGTGCAGGTGGCGCTACCGGCTCATTAGATGCCTCCAACATCTTTAAACCCGCTTTGGCAAGGGGCGAACTTCAAGCCATTGGCGCTTCTACCTTAGATGAGTACCGACAGTATATTGAAAAAGACGGCGCTTTAGACCGCCGTTTTCAGAAAGTACTTATCGACCCGCCCAGTGTAGAAGACTCATTGATTATCCTGAACAACATAAAGGAAAAATACGAGGATTATCACAATGTACATTACACCGATGAAGCTATTAAAGCATGTGTTAACCTTAGTAACCGATATATTACCGACCGCTACTTGCCCGATAAAGCCATAGACGTTTTAGACGAAGTAGGCGCAAGGGTTCACCTTAAAAATATAAGCGTTCCAAGTAATATCATTGAGCTGGAACAACAAATAGAGGAAATACGCGAAGAAAAAAACAGAGTGGTCAAAAACCAGCGCTACGAAGATGCCGCCCGTTTGCGCGACAAAGAAAAACGCCTTCAGGAAGACCTTGAACGGGCTAAACAGGACTGGGAAGAAGAATCAAAAACCAAACGCTATCCTGTTAATGAAGACGATATAGCCGAAGTTGTAGCTATGATGACCGGCATACCCGTTAAGCGCGTAGCACAAACCGAAAGCAATAAACTCCTTCACATGGGCTCTGACCTTAAATCTGCCATTATTGGGCAAGATGAGGCAGTGGCAAAAGTGGTTAAAGCCATTCAGCGCAACCGTGCCGGGTTAAAAAGCCCTAAAAAACCAATAGGCTCTTTCATATTCTTAGGTCCTACGGGGGTGGGTAAAACTGAATTAGCCAAAGCCTTAGCCCGATACCTGTTTGACGGCGAAGACGCACTCATTAGAATAGATATGAGTGAGTACATGGAAAAATTCTCAGTTTCCCGCCTCATTGGCGCGCCTCCGGGTTATGTGGGCTACGAAGAAGGCGGACAACTGACCGAAAAAGTGCGCCGCAAACCTTACAGCGTTATTTTGTTTGACGAAATAGAAAAAGCTCACCCCGATGTTTACAATATCTTGTTGCAAGTGTTAGACGACGGACAACTTACCGATGGTTTGGGCAGAAAAGTTAACTTTAAGAACACTCTTATCATCATGACTTCTAACATAGGTGTGCGAACATTAAAAGATTTTGGAGCGGGAGTAGGTTTCAGTACACAGTCAAAAGAAGAAGATGCAGAAAATTATGCTAAGGGAGTAATCCAAAAAGCGCTGCGAAAAACTTTTTCACCCGAATTTTTAAACCGTATTGATGATGTGGTTATTTTTAACTCACTCAGCAAAACCGAGATATTCCAAATTATTGACATTGCCCTGAATGACCTTCGCAAGCGCCTATCAGCCCTTGGTTACAATTTAGAGCTTACCAATAAAGCCAAAGACTTCCTTGCCGAAAAAGGCTACGACCCCCAATTTGGAGCGCGTCCGCTGCACAGAGCCATTCAGAAATATCTGGAAGACCCCTTAGCAGAAGAAATGCTTGCCGCAAACCTATCGCCGGGCGATACGCTTTTGGTTGACCTAAACGATGATAACACCATTAAGGTTAGCAAAAAGGAAGTGCAAACCATAGAGCAATAATTATTTACCTCATTCCTATAACAAAGGCTGCCACACAAACGGCAGCCTTTGTTATTGAAAACGGAACTTCACCTTATAGTATCTATGTGCCGCTTTCTTTGCTAATTTTGCACTCATTGAGCAGTTGCAATCATAAAATCCTATCAAATAAAAATGAAAATTGCGTTAATAGGGTACGGCAAAATGGGTAAAGCTATTGATACACTATTGCAGGAACAGTATGGCAGTAAACACACAGTAGTACTGCGCATAAACAGCGAAAACCGGCACAATTTAACCCCTGAAATGCTCCGGCAAGCTGATGTAGCCATAGAATTTACCATACCCGATGCCGCACCGGATAACCTCAGTCTCTGTTTTGAAGCAGGTGTTCCGGTGGTGTGCGGCACTACCGGTTGGTTAGATTGTGGAAACGAGGTTTTTGAAAATTGCCGTAGGTACTCGGGCGCATTGGTGTATGCTGCTAATTTTAGCGTGGGGGTAAACCTGTTTTTTGAGCTGAACAGGTATTTGGCTCAACTTATGCAAGCACACCCTGAATATGGGGTAGGTATTGAAGAAATTCATCACAAATATAAGTTAGACTCGCCCAGCGGCACGGCTATTACCCTTGCACAAGCTATTATACAAGAAAACAAAGCGCTTACTAAGTGGGTAAACCAAGCCGCCACTCAGCCCGATGAGTTGGGCATTATATCACAAAGATTAGAAGATGTTAGCGGCACGCATATTGTTACCTACCAATCGGCTATTGATAGTATTGAAATTAAACACACTGCTCATAACCGGTTTGGGTTTGCTGCCGGTGCGGTGTTGGCTGCGGAGTGGGTGGTGAGTAAAACAGGCATTTTTTCTATGCGCGAGGTGCTACAGTTTGCCAATAATGGTGAATAATAACGAGCAACTACTTATCATCGGGCATTGGGGCTTTTTCAAACTTCAATGCAGCCGAGTTAATGCAATACCGCATTCCTGTTGGTTTGGGTCCGTCGTCAAAAACGTGTCCAAGGTGTGCATCACATCGGGCGCAAAGCACTTCGGTTCGTGCCATACCCATTGAGCCATCGGGAGAGTCGGTTATATGCACAGTTTCAACCGGTTTCCAAAAACTTGGCCAGCCGGTGCCGGAGTCAAATTTTTGGGCAGATGAAAAAAGCGGTAACCCACAAGCAACGCAGTAATAAGTACCTTTTTCTTTGTTGTTCCAGTACTCATTTTTAAAGGCGGGCTCTGTTCCTTTTTGTCGGGTTACATAGTACTGCATTTCGGTAAGTTGGGAGCGCCACTGGGTGTCTGATTTTTGAATTTTCTCAAAAGGCAGTTTGCGCTCCTGCGTTAGTTTTCGGGTGTCGTTTTTTTCGCCGCCGGCATTGTCTTGTGGTGGTTGGTTAAGACCTTTATTGGGCGTACAGGCAAAAGTTAGTAATACAAGGGCTAAAAGCAAAACACGAACAAAAAAGGGAAACAACATAAGAGGTATGGCGTTTACAGCATGAAACAACGCCTATAAAACAGTTTACCCGATGAATAGTTGGCAGCAGTACGGTTTAGTGTTTGCTGTTTTGGTTAAATCGGTAATTCATAATTAAATTGAGGTGGTGCATATCCACTTTATTAAACAGGTAACGGGGTTTTTCGTAATCGTTACCTATGTTTCCTTTATACACATACAAAAAGTCGATAGTTGTGCCGTGCATAAAACCGCCCAGCGGGTAGGAGAGTTGTGCATTAAACTGCCTAAACGAAGGCAAGCCGTATTTATTTAGGGCTACATTCATTACATCGGGCGTATAATAATGCCCATAGGCAAAGCTCATGCCCAGTCCGCTTTTCAGCTTTTTTTGTACGGTTATATTGGCGGCATGAACATTGCCCAAGCCCTCCATGCGCTCGCGCTGCAAAAAGGTGTAAAAAGGTTCTCGCCCCCACTCGCGCGGAAACAAAAACCGTCCTTCGGCGGTAATGCGGGTATAGGCAGCAAATACCGATAAACTTTTGTACGCTACACCGCTTCGGGCGCTTATAATTTGGGAGCGGTTATTTTTTGGGAAAAAGGTTAGGGCGGCGTTATCGTTGCCGCCGTTGTTTACCGCTTGCTGCGTGGTGTATTGTATGCCGCTTTTCCAGCGGGTATTGGAGCTTAGGGCAATGTCGGTTTCGGCTTGCAGCAGCAGGGTGTTAAACATATTTTGGGCAAAATTTTCCCATGCAGTAAGGGTAAGTTGCTTAACGGGAGCGTAAGATACATGGAGTAGCCCGATGCCTTTGGAATGAACATTGCCTTTATATCCCGATGGATTACCTTGCACATCTAACCCAACCGGGTAAATACCCACCGATTCGCCTATGCCATACCAGTTTACCGTACTTCGGGGCGAAATTTTGTAAATCCAGCCGGCTTCTATCTTTACCTTGGGTATTTCGTTTAATTGCAGCCACACACCTTCTTCAAGGGTGGGGCGCATGCGCCCGTCTTGTTTGTTTACAAACGGCGTATTGAGGATTTGTTTGCCCAGCGTAACCGTAGATTTTTTATACCGATAGCGCAGAAACAACTCCTCCAAGCGGTCTAAATCGGAACCGTTGGCGTAGTTTTCCATGTCAAATAATCCTACCTCATAACGGCTGAATTGGTTGGTAAGCGAGTCGCGGCGGGTTAAATCGGAGGTGCCGGGCAGGCGGTAAATAAAAAATCCGCTAACACCAAACTGCAATCCTTTCCACTCCGATGTTTCAAACCCTATGCCTGCCCCCAATGCCCAAGCAAAATAATCGGTCAGCTCGCCTTTGTTTATGGTTGCCATTAGGTCGTTTCGGGCAGTAGCATGAAAATGACCTAAGGTAAACAAGCGGTTTAAGCCGGTAGTATCCCGATGATGGTGCTGGCGCTCATTCACCTTGTGTTGTGCTTGCAAAGATACAGTAGCAGCCAGCAGCAGCCCAAAAACAATAAAAAGTATCCCCCGCCGGGCAGTTAGAAGTGGGTATCTAACTCCGGCTCTGTAAAAATTTTCGTTATTCATGGTCAATTATCCGTTCTGTATTAAAACCCTGCTTTGATATAAGCCCAGCCTTTGTTTTGTTTTTTCACAATTTCAACAATGCCTGCGGGTACAAATCCGGCAACTTTAAGAATTTGCGATTTTTCTACTTTACGTTCTTTTAGGGTGTTTTCGCAGGCTACAAATAGCACACCTTGCTCAGTAAGCTCTTTAATTTTTTTGGCTTGGGTAGTTTTACCTTCTACCAGCAGGTTAATGCCCGGTCCGTGGCATACCACTTCAATTTTTGAATTGGGGGCGGCATTGAGGGTGTTGGTTATTTGGCGAACAAGCCCCTTGTGGGCAAGAGTATCTTCACTTACCAATTGAAACACAATTTTGTACTTGGTTTTATCAACCTCGGGTTTGGCTGTTTCTTGGGCGTGTAGGGCAAACGCCGGCAGCATAAAAACAAGGAGTAAGAGTAAGTTTTTCATGAAGAATGGGGTGTGTTAAATTTAAAGTTAGTGAAAATTGTCAATTGTTTTTACAAAACGGAGTTACATTGTTTAACTGCTCAATTCATTACAAAATTCAATAGCTTGCTTGCATTGTTCTACTGTAAACATGCCAAAATGTGTTAGTTCTCCGGGTAAACCCATTTTATCTGACAGCCACTTGTATGCGTTTTCAGATGAATGAAAGACCTTTTTTTCTTTCCACAATACATCAAACGTTCTGTGACCAAGGTTTTTCCATCTTCTTAACTCGGTGTCAGCAAGTCTGCCAAGTGAAGTCTTGTTGTCGTGATAAGTGCCTACATAATGGTCTTTGTTCAAAATACAAACATAGTACATTTTGTCTAAGTATTTTGGTCGGGGTATATCCTGCACTTTATGCGGATAAATTACCTCTCCATTTACCAATTTAGTTGCACATTGGCAATATGGACAAAGTGTCCCATTGATAATCTGCATTAATTCTTCGTTCATAGGGAGCTCTATAATTGATTTTTGAAGAGTAATATCTTTTTACCTAAACTCGTAATCATACCCTTCTAATTGCGAGAGGAGATAAGGCGAGGCATCGGTAGCGGTGCAGCGTCCTTCCATTTTAGGGGCAACGGGCGAAAACTTGGCAAGGTACTCGCGCACAATGTCGTGCAATAGGGCATTTAGTTTTTGTGGATTACTTACTTTTTCAATGCGGCAGATGGTGTCATCGGGGTCGCCTTCGCGCTCGCAGGCTACTATGGTGTAGGTTTTTTGCATATTAATGGGTTTACCGCCCACTTTCACTTTGTTAAGGCGTTTACCAAAGTCATTGTGCATGGTAAAATTCACCTCCATACCTTTAAACCGGATAACCCAGCCGCCAAAACGCTTGGCAGGGTCTTTTGCAAATACATTGTGCAATTCTTTTTCTAACCAGTCCCATAGTTGCTGACCGGAGACCTCGCCCCGTTTTGCCTCTGAATTTACGGGCAACATGCTCCACAAGAAATCATTGGTAATGGCGGCTTTACCGGTTTTTTCATCGGGCAATAAAGGCGGACAAAACCTAAATCCGTTTGAAACGGCAATATCGGGCTTAAATTTCCACATAATGGCATCGGTAATAAGGTTGTCCATGGGGGTTTCCATTACGTAATAACGAACCAGCGGTGTTTTGCTGTAACCTATTACGGTATCTAATTCTTTGCGGTAGGGCTCGCGCAGTTTTTGTACAAGGGCTTCGGTATCGGGATTGGGGGCATACACATCGGGGTTTACATCAAGTAGTTGGTAGCTGTGGTCTTTAACTATGCCGTCTTCAACCACTATATCTAATCGGGCAATAAAAGAGCCAAAAGCGCCGGGTTCGGTAACTAAGGCATACTTGCCTTGTATGGGTTTGCGCACGCGCTCATGCGTATCAGCGCCCAGTATGTAGGTAGCGCCTTCTACTTCGGGTTTGTTGGCTAAATCCACCTGTTGGGCAAGCCCCATGTGTGTTACCAAAAATACCATAGCGCATTTTTCGTAGTTACGCAGCAGTTTAATATACTTGGCAACGTTGGTTTCGGGTTTGGTAAACCTGATTCCCTCGCTATAAGCGGGCGATTGACGCTTAGGCGTAAGGGGGTCGTTATACCCGATGAAGCCTATTTTTACCCCGCCTACCATTTTAGTCCAATAAGGTGGAAAAATTAAATCGCCCGAAAACTCATCAGCCGTATCGTGGTACATATTGGCACAAATTTTATCGGCATTGTAAGCGCCCAAATCTTTGCGCATCATTTCTTTGCCATACACCACCTCCCAGTTGCCGGGCAGCATGAGGTCGTACCCTATATGGTTAATGATGGGCACAATAGCCGCTCCTTCGGATAGGGCAGCCACGCCGCCGCCCTGAAAACAATCGCCCCCGTCTATTACAATGGTATTGGCAGGGTTTTCGGCGCGCAGGGTGTCAATCATGGTTTTGAGTACTGCCATACCGCCGCGTTTGTGGTAGGCGGCTTTACCCTCGTGCCAAAAAAACTCGTCGTGGGTAAGGAGTTGGGCATGTATATCTGCTGTGTTTAAAATGGTAATGTGTTGCGCTTTTGCACGTTTTACGGCATTATTTCGGGTAATTTGGCTGAGTTGGTAACTGTCGCCATCGCCGGTACCGGCAATAAGCGGGGCAGAAAACATACCCAATCCGCCTAAAACTGAGGTGCGAAGGAAATTGCGTCTGCCGGCGGTTATGGCTGCTTGCTGCTCAGTGGTGGGTGTGCAGGAATGGCAGTTGCAATGTGGAAGGTGTGTAAGTTTGGCCATGTGTGTTGTTGTTATGTGGTATGTTATAGTTTGGCAAGTTGGGCAGGTTATTTTTTAGCAGATACTGCGGCTTCTTTCAGTTGTTTGCGTTTTTGGGCTATGGGTTTAAAGGGTCCGTATTTATGTTCTTGTTCGGTAAAGCCATCGTGATATGGACCAAAGGGGTGGTCAATGGGTTTGCCGGCTATATTAGGCCAGTCTTTGCTGAGGTCTTTTTTGGGGCGCGGTTGCGAGTTTACAAAAGCTGCCACGTCCCAGGCTTCTTCATCGGTAAGCATGGGCATTTGGTGAGTAGCGCCTAAGGGCATATTAACCTTAGCATAACCGGCAAATCGGGATAGGCGGTACAAACCCGCTCCGATGTTGTAGCTGTTATTGCCCCAAAGTGGCGGGTAAAGGTAAGTAATACCATCGGGGTTTAGTTGCCCGCTGCCATCGGCTTGGTGGCAAACTTGGCATTTTTGAGTATAAACTTCTTTGCCATTTTCGGGGTTTGCCGGTCGGTCTAAATAGGCAAGTTCCCAAATACCTGAGCCATCGGGTTTATCGCCTTTTGGCACGTCTTTTCCCAACCAGTTGATGTAGGCAACAATGGCGCGCATTTCTTTGCTCAGCGAATCGAGGGGTTTACCATTAAGGCTGCGTTCAAAACAGTCATTCACCCGTTTTTCAATGCTTTCCATACTGCCCGACCGCTCTCTGAACTTGGGGTAAGTACTTGCCACTGCGCCGTAATTGTTGCCCAGTGTGCGGGTGCCGGCATCGAGGTGGCAGTTTTGGCAGTTCATACCATTTGAGCTGTGGCGCACACTGCCTTTGGGTCCGAGGTAGGCAGCGGTATTGCTGATGAGTTCCTTGCCATAGGCAATTAGTTTGCCCTCTTCGGTATTGGCAGGAATGGTGGCGGGGTTAGGCGCTTTCCACCAGTTTTTTTCGGGAATGGGCGGAATGGCAGGAGGCATTGGCTTGTTTATTGCCACTTGGTTTGTTTGGGTGGCATTGCCCGAAAAATTAACTAACGGTTTAGGAGAAAAAACGCCCAACAGCAACGCTATGGCTATACCTAACATGGCAAAGGTAATGATGCTTGCCGCCAGCATTGTTTGGTTGAGTATGCGAATAATGGTTTGTTCTATGGGTGTCTTTTGCATAGAAGTTGGATATTTTGTGGCAGTACTAAAACAATTTTAAGAAGGAGAACGATAAGCCTGCATGATGTTTTTAAAAAGCACTCCGGTAGAGGGCGGGGTATAAGAAATAGCATTGGCACCGGCTTCAATTACTTTGGTTATGGTTTCATCGGTTTTGCCACCTGTGGCTATAATGGCTACATCGGGATATTTTTGGCGAATATTCAGCACAATATCGGCAGTTTTATCAGCGCCTGAAACGTTAAGAATATCGGCACCCGCTTCAATTCTTCCGGTAATGTCTTCATTTTCAGAAACTACGGTAATCACTATAGGTATATCAATTTTTTCTTTTAATCGGCTAATGAGGTCGTTGGGAGCAGGTTTGTTGAGTATTACACCCAAAGCGCCCCTAAACTCAGCATCTACGGCAAGGCGGATAGAGCGGTTGCCCGAAGTAATCCCACCGCCAATACCACAAAAAATAGGTTTATCGGCTGCCAAAATTAAGGCATGTGAAATGACAGGTTGTGGGGTGAAAGGGTACACGGCTAATATGGCATCGCTGTTGGTGTTCCTGATAATGGCTACATCGGTGGTGAACAGGAATGATTTTAGCAATTGTCCAAATACACTAATGCCGCTACATTTGTTAATAACATCTGGTATAAGGACGATATTTTTTCTGAACTTTGAAACAAATGTTGGAATTTTCATTGATTTGTGTTTGTCGTTAGTAAACGAAGTTATTGTTATATTTACTTGCGCTGTAATTTTTAACAAGATACTATAAAGCAGCCAAAATAAATCCCCAAATGCCCGATTATTTACAGTTTACCCGAAAACAAGGGAATTTGGGGATTTTGCTTAAACAACAACTATGACAAACACACCTTCAAATTTTTGTGTTACTGATTTTGTTACCCAAGCGGTTTATACTAACGCCATGCGCCAATACCACCTTCTAAATTGTAGGCGGTAAAGCCGGCATTGGTCATCATTTTACATGTTTTACCACTTCGGTTGCCACTGCGGCAGAAAACGTAGTAAGTTTTAGATTTGTCTAACGCTTCAATTTTGGTGTTAAAATCGGCAGCATAAAAATCTATGTTTTGAGAGCCGGGTATAGTGCCCATTTTAAATTCATCGCGGGTTCTTACATCTAACAAAACGGCGTTTTTACCACTTTCGTTAAATTTTTGTTTAAATGTTGTGCCGTCTAAATCGTACTCGGCTTTGGCAAACAGGTGTTGAAAAAAGTCTAACATGAGTTATGGATTATGAGTGTTTAACGCTAACTGTATATTTTGCAAAAAATGTTGGGAGTGTAATGGCAGTAACCTTTTATCACTCCCAACTTTGGCAACGTATGTTTAACGTGTGTTATTAAAGCATGGTTGCGGGTTCTACATAATCGGTAACGGGGAACTCGCCGCTTTCGCGAATGGCTTTCATGCCACCCTGTACGTCAATGAGGTTATCGTAACCGCGTGCGCGGAGTATAGAGTTAAAAATCATGGAACGGTAACCGCCGGCACAGTGTACGTAATAGGTTTTGTTTTTGTCCACCTTAGCCATTGCCTCATTTACAAAATCGAGGGGCAAGTTTTCGGCATTTACAATGTGCTCCGATTCGTACTCGCTGTATTTTCTTACGTCTATGATGTTAATGTTGTGGTTTTGCTTATGTTCTTTGGCAAATTCTTCAACGGTAATGGTGCGAATGTGGTCGGTTTCTTTACCGGCGTTTACCCATGCATCAAAACCCCCGTTGAGGTAGCCAATGGTATAGTCATAACCTACACGGGCAAGGCGGGTTACCACTTCTTCTTCACGTCCGGGGTCGGTAATGATAAGGATTTGCTGTTTAATATCAGGAATTAAAGCGCCTACCCATGGGGCAAAATTGCCATCAATACCAATGTTAATAGAGTTGGGAATAAAACCTTTGGCAAAAGTTTCGGGTGCGCGGGTATCTAAAACTAAGGCTTCGGTTTCGTTGGCGGCTGCTTCAAAGGCTTCGGGGCTTAGAGCCTGTGTGCCGCGGTGCAGTACTTCGTCTATGCTGTCGTAGCCTTCTTTGTTCATTTTAGCGTTGAGCGGGAAGTAACTGGGCGGGGGCATTAAGCCGGTAATTACCTCTGTTACAAACTCATCTTTGGTCATATCGGCGCGGAGTGCGTAGTTCACTCTTTTCTGCCTACCAATGGTATCTTCGGTTTCTTTGCTCATTTTTTTGCCGCAGGCAGAACCGGCGCCATGACCCGGGTAAACAATTACATCATCGGGCAAGGTCATAATTTTGGTGCGCAGTGAGTCGTACAAGTATCCGGCAAGTACTTCCTGTGTAATAGCGCCTTTTTGAGCCAAATCGGGACGACCTACGTCGTTAATGAAGAGGGTATCGCCGGTAAATACGGCTTTTTCGCGTCCGTTTTCGTCTAAAAGTAAAAAACAAGATGACTCCATAGTATGACCGGGCGTGTGTAATACTTTAATGGTGAGTTTACCCACTTTCATTTCTTCGCCGTCTTGTGCAATATAAGCATCAAAATTAGGCTTTGCGGTAGGACCATACACAATTTTAGCGCCGGTTTGTTTGGCAAGGTCAAGGTGCCCCGATACAAAATCGGCGTGAAAGTGTGTTTCTAAAACATACTTAATTTTAGCGCCGTCTTTTTCGGCTCTTTCCATGTAGGGTTTTACCTCGCGAAGCGGGTCAATTACTACGGCTTCACCTTCCGACTCAATATAGTAAGCTCCCTGAGCTAAACAGCCGGTGTAAATTTGTTCTAACTTCATTGGTTTGTATTTTTTGTAGGTTAAAATTTTGAGAAAAAAATTGGTTGGTGAAAATGGTGGAGGGTTAATTCCTTTGTTTGATAGTGCAAAGTTACGGCGGTATTACCCCAATGTTGGTTACTAATGTTACATAGGGCGGTTAGCTGAAAAAAATCTCTTTTGCCAAGATGTAAATACCCATTACCAGCACAAACCAGCCAAAGGCTTTTTTAAGTTTAGCGCCATCAATTTTTTTAGAAAGAGCGCTGCCAATAAAGATACCGGCAATGGCTATGGTGGTAACAATGAAAAGCAGTTTCCAGTCGATGGCATAATGCCCGATGTCGCCGGTAAACCCGATGAGCGATTTGGCGGCAATAATAAGCAGCGAGGTGCCTACTGCCATTTTCATGGGCATTTTGGTGAGCAGTACCAGCGCAGGAATAATTAAAAACCCGCCGCCTGCGCCTACCAAACCGGTTAAAACACCTACCACAGCGCCTTCTAAAACGATGAGCGGATAGTTAAAACTGATAACCGAAGGCTCTTGGGGGGTTATGTTGTTGCCATTGGCATCTTTTTGTTTTTTTTCTCGTATCATGGTTACTGATGCCACTACCATCAGTATGGCAAACAACACCATAATGAGTATGGCTTTGGTAACTACAAAACTGCCAAGGGTAAAAATAACATCGGGAATGGCGGGCACTATAAACTTGCGGGTGGCATAAACGGCAGCAATTGAAGGCGCGCCAAAAATGAGGGCGGTTTTAATGCTCACCAAACCCTGCCTATACTTGGGTATAGCGCCTACCAAACTGGTAGCGCCTACAATAAATAAGGAGTAAGCAGTGGCAAGCACGGTGTCCACGTGCAATAAATACACCAATACCGGCACGGTAAGTATAGAGCCGCCACCACCTATTAACCCCAGCGAAATGCCAATAATTGCAGATGCCAGATAGCCTAAAATTTCCATGATTAGTTAAGTTTGGCTGCAAAGGTAGCGCTATATGGGCAGGGCTTTTGTAGCAATAGTTACAAAGCGGTAAATAGAGGGCATAAACCCGATGTGGGAAGAGCCGATTTGTTCTCACCCCTCAGCCCCCCTCAAAGAAGGGGGGAGTTTATATTGTCCGTTTTTTAAGGTTTTGGGGTGCATTTTTAGGGTGATAATGCCTGTTTTTTTCAGAAAAATAGCGTGTAAGACAGAACAAATCGGCTCTGCGATGTGGGCGGTAAACCTAATGCGCAGGTTTATCGGGGGCAGGAGCCGATGCGTGAAAATCGGCATAAATGCGTTGGGCGTAGGTTTCTAAAAGCTCCATAATGCGGTTTTGATTACCCGATTTAAGGATAAAACCTATATGGTGGTCTAAGTTTTGTAAACGCCAGCAAATTTCGGGGTCATTAAAGGCGCTGTCATCGGGTTTTTCTTGCCTTGTCAGCGAAATAATGATGCCACTGTAATCTTTTTTTACCGGAGGCAGTTGGTAAGTTTTGCCTTTTGCCATGCACACTTCTATTTTTGCCCATTCTTTCCATAGGTTAATGCCGGTGGCAAACTCCACCTGCTCGGCTATATGAGCGCCACCCACGCGCGAAGAAGTTTCGAGGAAGTAGAGTTGTCCTGTTTCGCGGTTTTTAATAATTTCGGTATGTGAGGCGCTAAACTGCATACCAAAGGCTTTTAGCACCTGTTGGTTCATTTTGAGCAGTTCTTTTTCTTCGTTTGAACCCAATTGGAGCGAGCAGGAGCGGAAAATGCCGCCACTGTGCGCCACTTCAAAAGGCGTATTGAGGTATTTAGAGGCGCGGGCAAACACCACCTTGCCGGCAACCGAAAGCCCATCAACATGATATACATCGCCCGGGGCAAACTGTTCAACCAAAAAATTATGGCGGTCGTTGCCCAATTTATGGTTGAGGTGTTCCCATAACTCGGCGGCGCTGTGCATTTTATAGATACCGGCGGCAGAGGCTTCGCTTCGGGGTTTTACCACCCAAGGCGGAGCAACCGATTGGGTAAACTGGTGTATCTGTTCATCGTTAAACAGGGCGCTAAATGCCGGCACACTAATACCGGCTTCGGCGGCGCGTACCCGCATGGCAAGTTTATCTCTAAAATGTCGGGAGGTAGTTTGCCCCATGCCCGGAATGCGAAAATGTTCTCGGAGCAATGCCCCTTTTTCCACATCAAAATCATCAAGGGCAATAATGCGGTCAATAAAGGTAGTACGCATCAGGTGCGCCAAACCTTCTATCATATCGGTGTTGTTCCATGAGCCGTCTTCGGTTTGGTTCATGTAAAAAACATCGTCTAAATGGGTGCGGGGCCAGGGCTTGTTTTCTAATTTTTTGGAAGTGAGCAACAGTACGCGGCAGCCTTGTTCTTTGGCGCTAATCATAAAATCGGCGCCTTTAAAGTAGGAGGCTATGCAGAGCAGGGTTAATGGTTGTGTGGCAGACATAGTTTAAATTACCGGTAGTGAAAGTGTGATGCCCAAAATAGGTAAAATGGGGCGCAATTTACAAACATTTTTGGTATAGGCACTTTTAGTGGTAAAAAAGTTGAGTTGCAACTTTAACGTGTATGATAGGGGTGTACAAAAATGTTCAGCAATTGATGTTTACAATCTCATTTTTTGGAATAATATCATTCAGTTTGCGATACTATCAGCGATTGCCCGGGATAAATTTTATCGGAGGTAAGATTATTCCAGCTCATTAAATTGGATACACTTACGTTGTTTTTTCGTGCAATAGAGCTGAGTGTATCGCCACTCTTTACTATGTAACTACGGTGCGGAATGTTTGTTAGTTTATTTGCTTTTTCGTTAGTGGTTTGATGTGAAGGGGTGGTAAATTGCATGGAGTTAGAAGTTGTTTCAACTTGTTGAGCGGCCTCCATGCAGCAATTTTGCGGATTATTACCATAAAAACTTAAAGTATTAAGCAGTGCGGCGGTAAAGAGGTTTCCCTTGAGTTCGTATCCCTTTTTTGTAAGATGGATATTGTCTTTGGCAGCAAGATTGTTATTAAACCACAACTTCATGGAGTTGGGTCCGCCAGCCACACTATACCAATCATAATAAAGGCAATCATATTGGAAAGCGATGTTGCGCACTAAGTTTTCAAACTGTTTAGCGGAGGATATATTGGCGCCTTTTCGGTTCATATCCTGAACAGAGGTAAGTAGAATGGTAACATCGGGATAGGCAGTTCTGATTTTGGTGATGGTATTCACCATAACCGAGGCTAATTCATCATCAAGGCTGTTATTGTAGATAATATCGTTGGTTCCCCAGTCAAGAATAACCAAATCAGGGGTTAAAATAGGGAAATGGTTTTTAAAATAGGTTTGGTTCAAAAGGGCAGAAAAAGTTGCTCCGCCTACACCTAAATTGTGATACAGTAATCCGCCGGTATCATTTTCAATACTGATTCCATGTAGCTCAAAAGTTTTAAAGTCATTGAGCGATTTGTGCAGTTTAAATTCAATGGTATCGCCAACTTGGGGAAGGAAAAACAATAAGTATGGCAAATCGGGGTCGGTATAATTGGCAAAACTGATAGTTTGGTAGTTGTTTCGTGATTGGACGGTAAGGTTATAGCCGCTTATTTCTTTGTTACAGAATACTTTTATGAATTTAGCGCCCGGCGATAGGGGTTTGGTAAAGTAAATTGAAAAAGAAGCAGCAGTATCGGAGGTATGTGCTACAAAGCCGGAAACGCCAAGCGGTAATTTAGGTGGTTGGTGTATGCTGTTAGAGGAGAACCAATTACCGGTAAAACCGGATTTAAAATCGGATTGTGAGTAGGTTTTAGCTATAGCATACGGAAAAATCATTCCTCTACCTCCATTTCCTTTAAGTTGTTGAAGTGAGTTTCTGACAACGGAGGTAAAATAATCGGGCTGCACGTGCGAGTCTCCAAAATGCGCTATATGGATTTTTGCACCATTTTCATCGTTCCAATTATTGTAAAATTTTTCTAAAACTTTATTGTTTTTATACTGAAAAAAATTTACATTTTTATTGATGAAAGGGAAATCCAAAGAGTACAATCCTTCCAGAATGATTTGGTTTTGCAGCAAGCCAAAAGGAAACAGACAGATAAAAAGAAAGAACGAGTATTTCATTCGCTTTGGTTTACAGGTGAATTTAGTTGAATTTGTGATGTTGGTAGGGGTATTTTGACTGTATCTTTATGTAATAAAGTAGAGTCTTTGGGTGTAACGGGAGGTTTTGGTTTAGCTTGGCGCAATAAATTTAGTTCTTTGGTGCGAGTATATTTGTTATTGATGATAAAGATGTTGTGAGCAAAAAGTAAATTGGAAATTTGATGATCTTTTAATAATTTAGGGATATTGCCGATATAATAACGGTAATCTAAAATCCAGACCTCTTCGTAATGATTTGCAAGGAACGGTATAAACGCATTGCCAAACGAATCTTTTACAACTAAGATTCGTTTACCATTTTTAATATCAGATTTAACAGACATTAGTGGATAGTCATGCCCTAAAAAAACGCCATAAGCATTTCTGCCTTTGTGATATTCTGCATATAGATTGGCGGGTTTTGGTTGTGAGCCTGTTTTTGAAAAACTTTGAGCAGTGGTTTTGTTAGGTATTTTGTAATAGATGACGCTATCGGGATTTTGTGCCAGCTCTTCACTTAGCGTTTTATAGTATAATGTGCCCAAAAAATTGTGGATTACTACACGCTTGCAGGAGTCTATAGGAAGCGGAACCAAATCAGCTGCTTTGCAAAAATCTCTATATGCGTAGTAAGCGCCTAAGTTAGTCCAGTGGTGGTCAGTGTTAAAGTGGAGGTATTCTTGTTTATGCGGCAGAAGAGCGCTGCACACGTCTATTGTTTTAATTGTATCGTTTAGCAAGGTATAGAAGTAATCAATAGCGTTTTTTTCTACATTTTTTTTTCGCGAAAAATTATCGGGCAGGTAAAAATCTGCGCCGGTAGGGATAACCATACAATAAAGGGTGATGGTATCTGCCAATTCTTGCCGGTATTGATTGAGCAGGTCGGCATAATTAGTGAGTACACTTTTTACGGGGGTAAATATCTGTAGGGCTCTTTTATTATAAACAACAAGGTTTTCTATCATATTAAAGGGTTCCATTGTAGGGTCCGGCTGTAAAGCAGTGTCAATTTGCATTGTATCGGGCGGTAGCTTTATATCAATAGGAAGAGTGTCTGCTGTGGGTGTGGGATAATTTTTATATATTCGGATGTTGGAATTGTGTATGCCCCGATAATTGTTGATGATATTAGCCAAGGAGATAAAGGTATTTCTGCCAACAAAATTATCAGAATAATAGGATTCTGCCTCTGCTGCAAATTTGCCGGTAATTATATTTGAATAGGTTAAACTTGGCAATTCTGCCAATTTTCTGTTTTCATTTTCAGATATTTGATTTTTAGGCGCTATCCAAAAAGCAATGCCGCCCGAAATCAATATGCCCACAAAAAAAAGGGCATAAAAACGCAATATGCCGCCAGACCAATTAATCTCTTTCATTTTGGACATTTGAGAATTTAAAAGCGGAAATAAAGAAATGGATTGTATGTACTTCCTACAAGCAAAGTTACTGAAACAATAAATAATAAAAGACTGAGCGCTGCTAAAAAGTAGTGATAAATGGGAAGATACTTTACGTGCTTTTCTGCCATATTTTGTAACCAGTGGTAACATGGAAAACACAAAACAACTGCTAAAATTAGCCAATAAATGTTTTCTGTTACAGATAACAGGGTTTCTAAATTCCAGACTTCATTTTGTGTAGCGCCAAATAAAATTTTAATAAACCACCAGAGGCGTTCTAAACCGGTGAAGTAAAATAACGCCCAACCAAATATAATTAAAAACAAAGCGTATATATGCCTTGCTATATGGGGGAGTTTTTGAAGAAGTTGTGCTATAAATAGTTTTTCTAACAAAATGATTAGTCCAAAATAAAGCCCCCAAAGTATAAAGTTCCAACTTGCGCCGTGCCAGAAACCGGTTAGAGCCCAAACCACAAACAAATTTCTTACTATGTTTGATTTATTGCCGCCAAGTGGAATGTAAACGTAGTCACGAAAAAAAGAGCCAAGGGAAATATGCCACCGTCTCCAAAAATCAGTGATGGAAGCCGATAAATATGGATACCGAAAGTTTTCGTGGAAATGAAAACCGAACATTCTCCCTAATCCTATTGCCATATCTGAATAACCCGAAAAATCAAAATAAATTTGCAAACTGAATAGCAGCAAGCCCCACCATGCACCACCAACCGACAATGTACTTAAATCAGAGTCTAAAAGGGGTGTACATAAACTTCCTGCCACATTGGCAATAGCTACTTTTTTAAATAACCCGATACAAAACCGAACAACACCGGCATTAAAATCTGCCCAATTAAACCTGCGTTCATTTATTTCGCGTGCAATATGGCTATATCGTACAATAGGACCGGCTACCAACTGTGGATACAATGACACGTACATCAAAAAATTGAGAAACGATTTTTGTGCTTTTACCCTTCCATAATATACATCTATAGTATAGGAAATGGTCTGAAAGGTATAAAATGATATGCCAATAGGTAGTTCATATTTGAAACTTTCAATATTAAGTGAAAATAAAGCATTTGCGTTGTTGATGAAAAAGGCGGAATATTTAAATAGGCCTAAAATTCCAAGATTAAAGAAGAGAGTGCTGTATATGCCTATTTGGGCAATTTTTTTTCCTCGGTAGTATTCAATGAATAATCCGTTTATATAATCTATAAGTGCAGAAAATATAAGGAGTAAAACCCATATGGGTTCGCCCCAAGCATAAAAAAATAGGGAAAAAATTATTAAAATTATGTTTTTGTATTTTAGCCCACCCAATACATAGTAGGAAAATACATTTATTGGTAAAAATAGAAATAAAAAGAGTAAACTTGAAAATACCATACTTACTAAAGTGGTAAAGTTATGACTTGAAAATATAACAATGCTTAGCAGTGGTAAAAAAACCGCTGGGAGTATTATAGAAAATTATGCAAAGGTAATATTTTTATGTCAATTTGCATCAAACTAATATGAAGCCCAAATTCTGCTTGTTGTGTTAACGGAGTAAGGATCAAATATCCTTTCTTATTGCAGTTATACTATTACTGCCAAACTCCAAACCCCAAACAGCTATTTAATGCGCCCTGCATGTATCCTTTAATTTTCTGTATTTTGAGCTGAACACCATTATAAAAAAGATAGCCGGAAATTATGGCAAAGATTATGCGTAACCTTTGCTATAATTTCCGACTATGATAATTAGGTGCGTATTAGTTTTGGATAGAACTTACATATGTTTTTATATTAATGTTAGCCTAAAAGCAAACAACCACCGTCTTTTTTTTACACGGCAACTATACTGTGTGCGAAAGAAGTAAAGAGCTTGGTTATTCGCTAAAATTGCGCAGTTTCACCAATACTTCATTTCGGCGGTTGAGCAACTGAAAGGGCGGGTTGTAGTATAAAAACTGCACCTTGCCGTTGGGTTCAAGACCGGCTTTGGTTAATTCTTGTAAGAGCAAGGCGGCTTGTTCTTCCATTTTTTGTCGGTTGGCAAATCCACCAAAGGTTATGGCGGCGGCGTACATAGGCTCTGTTTCCGAAAACAAGATGTTACCGGAAGTGGGGGTAGGTTTGTTTTGCAGGTTAAAGTTTTGGGGCATTACAAAGGTAATGTAGCCGGAGTTGGCATCGGGAGCGTCCATAAGGGTTTTTACCGGAGTAGTCATGGCTATTTTTTCGTTTCGGTCGTTACCGCCAAAAATATAACCGGCTAAATCTCTGAAACCATTGTTCATCATGCGGCTGTAATCGCCCGATTTGTGAACTGAGGCTTCTACCGCAGGAGGGTAAAACCTGATTTCTGCCTTGCCAAGGTTTTTTATTGCCCTATATGGTTGTGCTGGTGTGGTATCTTGTGCCATAAGCCAATACAGTTGAGAGCCTAATAATATAGCGCCCGCGGCTACTACTATGCCGTAAATGCTGATTCTTAACATGGTAAGTTGTTTAGGGTGTAAACCCGTTTTGATATTAAATGGCAAACAAAGTTTGTGATGCCTGCATGAGCTAAAAAACGGGAGCAATTAGCACACAGATAACACTGATGGGACTGATTTGCACAGATTTTTGAAAATAATGGCTTAATTGGGTAAATGATTTCGGGATTGCTTTGATTTTGAGATTTCGAGGCTAAGCACTATTGGGCTTGCCGTTGTGTTGTATCTGCACAAACAACACTTTTAGCTGTGTTTATTCGTTTAATCAGTGTTATATGTGTGCTTTTTTTGCTGAAAACAGGGGTGAATATCTCAATTTATACATCAAACCGGGGCTAAACTCAACCGTTTATTGGATTGCGCCGGTGATTTCTTCACTCATCGGGTTAACGCCCGATTTGTAGAACTTGAGCAGTTTGCCATTTTCATCTAACAGATATTTGCAAAAGTTCCACGAGGGCTCTTGGTCGTTCCAGCCATTGAGCGATTTGTCGGATAAAAACTGAAACAGAGGGTGTTTGTTTTTACCTTTTACGGTAATTTTTTCAAACATTTGGAATGTTACGCCGTAGTTTTTTTCGCAAAAGGCAGCTATTTCTTGGTTAGTGCCGGGTTCTTGCCACATAAAATCGTTGGCAGGGAAACCCAGTATGGCTACTTTATCGCCCATGGTGCGGTGCAGTTCTTCTAATTCTTTGTACTGAGGAGTGTAGCCGCATTTTGACGCGGTATTAACCACTAACACTTTTTTGCCTTTATATTGGCTAAGCGGAATTTCGGCGCCATCTATGGCTTTCATGGTAAAATCGTAAAACGAAACGGGGTTTTGCATATTTTCGGGGTTGTTTGCTGAGCCCGATGTTGGGGCAGCAGATTGTTTAGGACTTTTTGAGCAAGATAAAAATGCCACAAGCACGGCAAACGGCATGAACAGTTTTTTTACAAATTTCATTTTGAGGTAGATTTTTTACTATTAACAACTCGCAAATTGTTTTGTTTAGCTTTTTGGTCAAAAAATTACACAGTGTTGCTTTTTAGCGGGCGGTTGGAGTTGAAATTAGTATATAGGGTGTGAGCTAAAAACGGGCAGCAATTAGCATACAGATAACCCGGATAGAGCTGATTAGCGCAGATTTTTTTTAAAAAAAGCTCAATTAGGTAAATGATTTCGGGATTTTGAGGCTAAACCGGAGCTGCACCTGTGTAGGTAGTATTACTCAGCTTCGGCATTCAATCTTTTTTCCATTTTTTTCAGCCATGCCTCCAATTTCATGCGGTAGGTATCGGTTTCAAAGAGTTGGGAGTCGTTATTGGCTTTGTAGAGTAGATAAGCGCCCATTGGAAAAAAAACAAAAATGCACAACCACATACCCCAAAAGGGTGTGAGCGCCATTTCTTCGGTAAGTTTTTTGCCGGTGGTAAGTAAAATATAAAACAGAATAAAAAAGATAATACCCATAACCATAGGCATACCAAAACCGCCTTTTCTGATGATAGCGCCTAACGAAGCGCCCAGTAAAAACAGGGCAATACAGGCAAGCGCCAACACAATGCGGGTATGAAACTCAATCATAAACCGAACCTTTTTTTTGCGGTCGGTTTGGGAGTAGCGGGCTTCGCTGGCGCTAAAAGCTATGAGGTTGCGCACATTATTGCCGGCTTGTTGTATGAGCGCTACTTGTTTGCTAACGGGTAGCCGCAATGACGATAAGAATGCGGTAGGCGCTGTTGTATCGGGTGGCTCGGCTTGTTCGGCGGCGTTTTGGGCAAGGATAGAATCGGGCTTTTGTAATGTTTGCGGTTTTTTGGGGCTTTTTTTGATAGGAGTATTGGCGGCAGACTCTGAGCTTGCCATATCGGGTAGCGGGTAGCCTTTTTTTACCTGTTCCATTTTAATTTTAAAGGCTTTCTGAATACTATCGGGCAGGGAGTTTATGGTTTTGTTAGAATCGGGAAGGTATTTTTGAACAAATTTGGGTACAGAATCGGGCTTACCCGATTCTGCAATTGGCTGAGCGGTGGTTTGTACGGGCTTATCGGAAAAAAGGGAGTCTTCAACAAAGGTAAAATAGATGCGCAGGTTTCTTATCATATTTTGGTGGCGTTTTTCGTCATTCCGGCTAACCGAGTCTGCCATATTGAGCAGTTGTTGGGCGTTTAGCATACGGTGGTTGTTGCGGAACAGGGTTTCATCGGTTTTTTCAAAACTGAAGTTAGATAAGTCCATCACCATTTCATAGTTATCAAACTGCATTCTGATAAATTCTTGCTGTTCCGGTTTTCTGCCCGGGGTAGGGCGAGGCTCTTCGTAGCGTGCACCGTTTTTGAGGTTAAAAATAAGGTATTTACCCTCTTGTACGGTGTACATTTCGCCTTCTTCGGCAACTAACACGTTTACATTGCCTCGGTCTTCGGTATGGTCATGAATTTTTATATCATAAACTGTTTTTGCTCCCGGGTCTTTTTTGCCTATTCGTATAACATAACCCGGAATGCCATCATAAAAAACGCCTTCTTTTATGTTTAGGGCGGGCCGCTGGCGGGTAACGGAGTAGAGCAAAGCGGCAAATTTAAGGTTGGCACGGGGTAAAATGTAGTTGGAAAACAGGAAACCACTTGCCGCCAACCCTACCGATATAACCAACAACGGCAACATGAAACGCCTGAGCGATATGCCTGCCGATTTTAGGGCTACTAATTCATAATGTTCGCCCAATGCCCCAAAGGTCATAATAGATGCCAGCAATACGGCAATGGGCAGCGCTAAGGGTACTACTGTGGCGGAGGCATAAAATATAAGTTCGGCTATGATGGCACTTTCTAAACCCTTGCCTACCAAGTCATCTATATATTTCCACAAAAACTGCATGATTAGCACAAACAGGGCTATGAAAAAGGTTATCACAAACGGACCTACAAAAGACTGAATTAAAAGACGGTCAATTTTTTTCACAACCGGTGCGGTTACAGGGCAATAAGAACGGGTTTGGGGTAATTGGTTTTGGGTATTTGCTGTTTAGCACAACTACACAAATGAAGCGCAAAGGTAAGGCTTTTATTGTGCAGTTGGCAATTTTAAAAGGCGGAGCGTAGTAGGTGCTTTGGGGGGCGGATGTTGCTACCCAAATTTGATTTTAAAAAAAAATTTAGCCAAGCAATGTTTTATGTTAGCCCATATACCGGCGAGCGGTAGTAAAAATAAAGTCTTGTGCCAGCATTAGGGTTTTACCTCTATAGCAAGAATTGGTCAGTTTCTTTTCATGCTCTTGCATCAAAACCTGATTTTTGCTTAGTATTTCATAAATAGTGCGTACTACCTTAAAAAACCTTTCGTATTCTCCTGTTCCGGGTATATCTTTTGCACCTACTTTTTCCATAAAGGTTTTAAACTCCGTAAACTTGTAAATGGCATATTTTTCCGGAAACCGAAAAGCAAGGTATAGGGTAATCATGCGCTGCCCGTTGTGAAAATGATTTTTAACCGAAGGGTCTTGGTTGGCAATTTCTTTGAGCAACACATCGCACTGAAATTCAAACCTATCTATGCGTTTACCAACGTCTTGTGTTTCGTTGTACAAATCGGCAAACATATTTCGCACCTTTTCGGGGTTGTGGTCTAAAAAACGAAGCATTACCGCTTTAGGAAACCAATGTGGATTTGCCCAGAGGTTGTTTGCCATTTTACTAAATAACGATTTGCTGTACATTGTTTTAAAATCAGTAGCATCTATGTTCCAGTTGTCCTGAAAAGTTTTAAGAGCTTCCCATTTGTCAATTTCGTTATAGCTTTCCGAATTGATGAAAGCAATATACTTTTCTATCTCTTGATTGATAAGGTTTAGAACCATAGTTGAGGTATTTTGGATAAATAATAAATACTATATTTTGCAGTGTAATGAAGCAATTAAGCAAAGCGCAAACTTACTCGATTTTACTCATTCTGCCAAATACTTTCTCTGAAAAAAATGTATATAAACGCCCTGTACCCCGCGTTTGGGATGCTGGGCACTACGTTACAGCGGTGCAAAACGCAGTGCAGCAAGGCAGCCAAGCTAATCCTACTACAGCCCAACCTGCCGCCATGTTGCCTTTGTGCATGTTTAGGTAGTAGATGGCTACTTACATCATGGTAGTAAGAAGCCTTTAAACAACCACCCAAAAAAAGAATAGAGTAGGGCAGAGGAGCTTAGTGTTTGCCTCAAATTTGCAGCAAAACCCCAAAAAACAAAAAAAGCAAAAAAAATTTACCCCCAATGGAACAAAATGAAACAAAGGTGCGTTATCTTTGTCGTACAGTACCTTGCAAAACATAGTACCTTATCTTGTGGAGTTATGCCGGGCTTTAATACTTTTGTATCACCACTTGTAAGAAGCACAAAAGAAACCCTACCAATTTACCAATGCCAAAAACCACTAAACATGAATTTAAACTTAGAAAACAGCAAAACACAAATGCGCAGGGGCATATTAGAACTGTGTGCGCTGTCTATTATAGCAAGGGGCGAAATGTATCCTTCTGATATTATAGAAGAGATGAAACGCTCCGATTTGCTGGTAATGGAAGGCACCTTATACCCCCTGCTTACACGGCTAAAAAACGCCGGTTTGCTCACCTACCGGTGGGAGGAATCAAAAACCGGACCGCCGCGCAAGTACTACGCCCTAACACCCGAAGGCGAATTGTTTAAAAACGAATTACAACTAACCTGGCAAGAATTAGTAAATGCCGTAAACTCTGTTAACTCATCATCAACCACTCAAAACATACCTTCCCATGAATAAGACCATTAGTGTAAACTTAGGCGGCTGGTTTTTCCATATTGAAGAAGACGCGTACCAAAAGCTGCACCAGTATTTAGGAGCGCTTAACCGGCATTTTGCAGGCGAAGAAGGCGCTAAAGAAATTGTAGAAGACATAGAAGGCAGGATTGCCGAAATGTTTCAGGAAACGCTCAATAAGCACAAAAGGCAGGTAATACTACCCGCCGATGTAGATAACATGATAGCCGTTATGGGGCACCCCGATGAGTTTGACGGCGGCGTGGCTCAAGAAAATCCCAAAGGCAACAGCGGTAATACCGATGATACCAAACAGGCTCCCCAATCGGGCAATACTGCCGGCGCTAACCCTCAGAGCGATGAAAAATACCGCCGTTTATACCGCAATCCCGATGAAAAAGTATTGGGAGGCGTTTGTTCAGGCATAAGCGCTTATTTTGGCATAAAAGACCCCATTTGGGTGCGCCTTGCCTTTTTGGCTGCCTTTTTCTTGTTTGGCTGGGGCGTATTGCTCTACATCATTCTTTGGGGAATAGTGCCCGAGGCTTCTACGGCTGCCCAAAAATTAGCAATGAAAGGCGAACCTATTAATGTAAGCAACCTCGAAAAAACCATACGCGAAGGGTTAGATGGGTTAAAAGCGCAGGTAGAAGATTTCAGCAAAAGCGAAAACGGTAAAAAAACCCGCTTTTTTTTTGAGCAGGCTACCACTGAGGCACAAAAAGCGCTACCCAAAGTACTATGGATAGCCTTTAAGGTAATGAAAGTGGCAGTGGCGGTAGTGGGGTTAATACTGCTGTTTAGCTTAGTAGTTTCGTTGCTTGGGTTGATAGTGGGTTTGTTTGCCACTTTCAAATTTTTACTTACCTTTATTTTTACCAATCCCATACCCGTAGTGCTGGGCATTGCAAGTTTAATTTTGCTTATTGGTATTCCTATTGTTGCCCTTACGTATTGGTTTATACGCAAGATATTTAAAATGAACTCCGATAACGATAAATGGGGAACCGGCGCAGCGGTTATCTGGACAGTTAGTTTGTTTGCCTTTATTTCTTTATCGGGCAGAACTTACAACAAAGAGTTTTCGCAACGTGCCAGCCTGCAACAGGTTATACCCATTACCCAGCCCACCGGCAATACGTTGGTTATTGACGACCTGCCCGATACACACCTCCAAAATGTGCGCACCAACAACCAAAACCGCGCACAAATGATGCTGCCTTTTGGCAACTGGGGTAAAACGGTTTTTGATTTCCAAAACAACGCCCTGTTTTTTGAAGACGTAAAACTTAATGTGGAAGCAAGCGATGACGACCGGTTTCACTTGGTAAAAACGCTCTCTGCCATTAGTGGCAACCCTAAAAGCGCTGAAAACCTTGCCCAACACATTGAATACGTTTTTGAACAAGACGACTCTACCCTGTTTTTTAACCCCTACTATTCAGCGCCTGCCGGCGATAAATGGCGCAATCAGCAGGTAAAACTTACCCTTAAAGTGCCCAAAGGTAAATCGGTATTTTTTGCAAACGGTGCCGAAAAAGTGATTTACGACGTAAAAAATACTACCAATACCTACGATGGCGATATGATAGGTAAACGCTGGGATATGTTGCCCGATGGACTTACCCTTGCCGATGCTCCTGCGCCCGATGATAACCAAAACCCCGATACCCAAAACATAGGCATGGAGCCCTTAGAACCCACTGCGCCTATTGCGCCCGCTGAACCGGTAGCGCCCATACCCCCTGCCCAATCTGAAAACAACACCACCGAAACAACGGCGGGTAAAACAACCAAAAAATATGACTTTACCGATTTTGAACGCATAGAAATATCGGGCATGGCTAAGGTAACTGTTAAACAGGGTAAACAATATGCCGTTTCCGCAGACGGAAAAACCGATGTCCTTGATAAGTTAAACATTGACAAAAACGGCGAAACCCTCGAAATCAGCACCCATGCCACCCGATGGTGGAAATGGTTTAACCCCTCGGGCAACCAAGAGCGCATAGAGGTATTGATTACCCTGCCCAACTTAACCCATATAGAAGTAAACGGCTCCTGTCAGGCAAATATTTCGGGCTTTACCAAAGCCGATGATTTTACCATAGTTATCAGCGGCGTTTCGGAGGCAGTGGCAGAGGTAAACGCTAATAACCTAAATGCCGAAATAAGCGGAGCTTCCCAACTATCGCTAAACGGCAAAGCCAATGCCGCTCAGGTAGAGGTAAGCGGAGCATCGGAGTTAAAAGCCTACAATTTTGTGTGCAAAGAAATGACTGCCGATGTAAGCGGCGCAAGCCAAGCCCAAGTACACGTTACCGATAAACTGACCGCCGAAGCTGCCGGAGCCAGTTCGGTATATTATAAAGGTAATACCAAAAACGTACAGTCAGAGTCGGCAGGCGCTTCATCGGTAAAAGCGAAGGAATAGGGATTAGTGGTAAGTTATTAGTTATTAGT
>ERZ761607.194-NODE-194-length-124639-cov-48.603063_pt1 | contig 124639 bp, 131 predicted proteins | sample MGYA00511164_ERZ761607 | MGnify/ENA primary metagenome ERZ761607 (study PRJEB28899, sample SAMN02445080) | bioreactor sludge metagenome | biome: EBPR sludge | place: Australia: Brisbane, Thorneside Wastewater Treatment Plant | collected 2011-06-22 ... | reverse complement strand
GGGCCGTTATATCAGGACTATGCAAATTCGTCAGTAGTTAAGCAGAGGTTTCAAGATGGATCTGCAGAAAATGATGGATTTGCCGGGCGCACTCGCGGCGTTTACCTACGCTGACAAGGGGGATCTGCAATCGCATGTGTTGCGCGAAGGCACCGAGCTGACGCCGCAGGTGCTGGATTTGCTGGCGCGTTCGTGCGTGGCCAATCTGGCGATTGCCGGTATGGAAGCGCGTGGCTGGGAAGCGCTCACGGGTCAAAGCGGATTCCAGCCGATCAAGGGTTTCTCGGTGGTGGGGCTGGAATGGTCGGTGGTGGTGAACGGCAACTGCGGCGTGGTGGTCAGGAATCGCGACGCCGATTACGAAGCCACGTTCAATGCCCTGCAGGCCTGAGGAGCGCGTATGTCGCTGAGAAAAATCCTGGTGCTCGACGGCGTGACGGCCGTGTGCCGCTTTCGTGACGACGGCGTGATCATGGAGGCCGAAGGCATGCTGTCGCCGGAGTTGATGGAGCGTTTGGCGAAATTCGCCCACTGGTATCGCCGCATGGTGTCGGGCAATACCGATCTGCTGTCCCTGTTTTCGCAAATGCGCGGCTGGTCTCCGTCGCAGGGCTGGATCGTTCAGGGGGTCGCCACGACAGTGTGCAGCGTCGGCAACATGGTCTGCCTGTTCGAGAACGCGGAAGGGGCGTTGAACGAAGTCATGCTGGCGCTCCGCGAAGCCGCACACGAGTAAGCGCCCAGGCCACGCCTGCGGCGTTGTGAATTGAATATTGAGCGGCTCGCCGCTCCGCCCCTCCGTATCGGAGGGGTTTTTCATTGGCCCGGGAATGTTTGCTGGCCCCGGCGTGAAAATCAAGGCGCGGAAGTTTGCCGGATGGTTGCCATGGCATGATTTCTTGACCGTTACAGGGCAAAACGATTACCCTCACGGGTTCACCAACGAATTGATTTTTTACCAGTTTATGGAAGCCACGGGCGCCGAGATCGTCGTACGTTGTCTGGCCGAAGAGGGGGTCGAGTTCGTGTTCGGCTATCCCGGCGGGGCCGTGCTCAACATCTACGACGAAATCTTCAAGCAGAACAAGTTCAAACATGTGCTGGTGCGCCACGAGCAGGCCGCGGTGCATGCCGCCGATGCCTACGCGCGCTCCACCGGCCGTGTCGGCGTGGCGCTGGTCACCTCCGGCCCCGGCGTCACCAATGCGGTGACCGGTATCGCCACCGCCTACATGGATTCCATTCCCATCGTCGTGGTCACGGGCCAGGTTCCGACGCCGGCGATCGGCCTCGATGCCTTCCAGGAAGTCGACACCGTCGGCATCACGCGTCCTTGCGTCAAGCACAATTTCCTCGTCAAGGACGTGAAGGACCTCGCCGCGACGATGAAGAAAGCCTTCATCATCGCGGCCACCGGCCGGCCCGGCCCGGTCGTGGTCGACGTGCCCAAGGATGTGACCTATCACACCACGGATTTCGAATACCCGGCGACGGTCGAAATGCGTTCGTATAGCCCGGTGGTGAAGGGCCATAGCGGCCAGATGAAGCGTGCCGTGCAGATGCTGCTGGAAGCCAAGCGCCCGATGATCTACGCCGGCGGCGGCGTGGTGCTGGGCGATGCCTCGGAACAACTGGCCGAACTGACGCGCCTGCTGGGCTTTCCCATCACCAATACCCTGATGGGGTTGGGCGGCTACCCCGCGACCGACCGGCAGAACCTCGGCATGCTGGGCATGCACGGCACCTACGAAGCCAACATGGCGATGCAGCATAGTGACGTGCTGCTGGCAGTCGGTGCGCGCTTCGATGACCGCGTGATCGGCAACCCCGCGCATTTCGCGCGCGAGCAGCGCCGCATCATCCATATCGACGTCGATCCTTCGTCGATCTCCAAGCGCGTCAAGGTCGACGTGCCGATCGTCGGCGATGTCAAGAACGTGCTGACCGACATGCTGGCCCTGTTGAAACAGGCCAAGGAAAAACCGGATGTGGCCGCGCTGAATGCCTGGTGGACGCAGATCGAATTGTGGCGCTCGAAGAACTGTCTCAAGTACAACCGCAACAGCCCGATCATCAAGCCGCAGTACGTGGTTGAAAAGTTGTGGGAAGTGACCAAGGGCGACGCCTACGTGACGTCCGACGTGGGCCAGCACCAGATGTGGGCGGCGCAGTACTACAAGTTCGACAAGCCGCGCCGCTGGATCAATTCCGGCGGCCTGGGCACCATGGGCGTCGGCCTGCCGTATGCCATGGGCGTGCAGCTCGCGTTCCCCGACGCGCAGGTCGCCTGCATCACCGGCGAATCGAGCATCCAGATGAACATCCAGGAACTCTCGACCTGCAAGCAGTACCGCATCCCGGTCAAGGTCGTCACGCTCAACAACCGCTACATGGGCATGGTGCGGCAGTGGCAGGAGTTCTTCTACGGCAGCCGCTACGCCGAGTCCTACATGGAGTCGCTGCCTGATTTCGTCAAGCTGGCCGAAGCCTATGGCCACGTCGGCATGCGCATCGACCGGCCCGAGGACGTCGAGGCCGCGCTGAAGGAAGCCTTCTCGCCCGCGCTCAAGGAACGCATGGTGTTCATGGACTTCCAGACCGACCAGACCGAGAACGTCTTCCCCATGGTGGAAGGCGGCAAGGGGCTGTCGGAAATGATCCTGGCGGAGGAACTGTGATGAGCCGCCGCCATATCATTTCGCTGCTGATGGAAAACGAAGCGGGTGCGCTGTCGCGGGTGGCCGGGCTGTTTTCCGCGCGGGCCTACAACATCGAGTCGCTCACCGTGGCGCCAACCGAGGATGCCACGCTGTCGCGCATGACCATCGTTACCGTGGGGTCCGAAGACATCATCGAACAGATCACCAAGCAGCTGAACAAGCTGGTCGACGTGATCAAGGTGATGGACCTGACCGAGGGCAGTCACATCGAGCGCGAGCTGATGCTGGTCAAGCTCCGGGCGGTGGGGGCGGATCGCGAAGAGATCAAGCGCACCGCCGATATCTTCCGCGGCAACATCATCGACGTGACCGAGTCGACCTACACCATCGAACTGACCGGTGCGGGCTCCAAGCTCGACGCCTTCCTGGAGGCGATCGATTCCGCCTTCATCCTCGAAACCGTGCGCACCGGCGCGTCTGGCATCGGACGCGGCGAGCGCAGTCTCAAAGTCTGATTTTTCATTTCTTCAGGAATTCACCATGAAAGTTTTCTACGACAAGGACGCCGACCTTTCCCTCATCAAGAAGCGCAAGGTCGCCATCATCGGCTACGGCTCGCAGGGCCATGCCCACGCCAACAACCTGAAGGATTCCGGCGTCAAGGTCACGGTCGGCCTGCGCAAGGGCGGCGCCTCGTGGGACAAGGCCAAGAAGGCCAAGCTCGACGTCAAGGAAATCGCCGATGCGGTGAAGGCTGCTGACTTCGTCATGATCCTGATCCCCGACGAGCTGATGGCGGGCACGTATTACAACGACATCGAGCCCAACCTGAAACAGGGCGCCACGCTCGCCTTCGCCCACGGCTTCAATGTGCACTACAACCAGATCACCCCGCGCGCCGACCTCGACGTCGTCATGGTCGCGCCCAAGGGCCCCGGCCACCTGGTGCGCTCGACCTACACCCAGGGCGGCGGCGTGCCGTCGCTGATCGCGGTGTACCAGGACAAGTCCGGCAAGGCGCGTGACCTCGCGCTGTCGTATGCGGCTGCCAACGGCGGCACCAAGGGCGGCGTGATCGAAACCAGCTTCCGCGAAGAAACCGAGACCGATCTGTTCGGCGAACAGGCCGTGCTGTGCGGCGGCTGCGTCGACCTGGTGAAGGCCGGCTTCGAAACCCTGACCGAAGCGGGCTACGCGCCGGAAATGGCCTACTTCGAGTGCCTGCACGAACTGAAGCTGATCGTCGACCTGATGTACGAAGGCGGCATCGCCAACATGAACTATTCGATCTCCAACAACGCGGAATACGGCGAATACGTGACCGGTCCCAAGGTCATCAACGCGCAGTCCAAGGCCGCGATGAAGGAATGCCTGGACAACATCCAGAACGGCAACTACGCCAAGCAGTTCATCCTCGAAGGCCGTACCAACTACCCCGAGATGACCGCCCGTCGCCGCCTCAACGCCGAGCATCAAATTGAAGTCGTCGGCGCCAAGCTGCGTGCGATGATGCCGTGGATCAGCAAGAACAAGCTGGTCGATCAATCCAAGAACTAAATGCGTGAGGGGTGAGGGGTGAGGCGTGAGGGTGATGAGCCCGCGCGCCTCACCCCTTTCTCCTCACCCTTCACGCCTCACCCCTCACTCACATGCCCCATCCCCTTATCGCCCGCGAGGGCTGGCTGGTCCTCCTGGCCGCGTTTGCGGCCGCCCTCATCGCCACCTGGCTCATCGGCTGGTGGTCGATTCCGTTCTGGATCTGGGCGGTGTTCGCGTTGCAGTTCTTCCGCGATCCGGCGCGCGTACCGCCGGCCGATGCCGACGCGGTGATCTCGCCTGCGGATGGCCGCATCGTCTCGGTGGAGAAGGTGCGCGATTCCTACCTGGAACGCGATGCGTTGAAGATCAGCGTGTTCATGAACGTGTTCAACGTGCACTCCAACAAAAGTCCGGTCGACGGCGAGATCAAGGGGCTCTGGTACATGCCCGGCAGCTTCGTCAACGCCGACCTCGACAAGGCGTCCACCGAAAACGAACGCAACGCGATCTGGATCCAGACCGCGCGCGGCGATGTGACGAGCGTGCAGATTGCCGGCCTGATCGCGCGGCGCATCCTGTGCTACGTGCGCACCGGCGACAAACTGGTGCGCGGCCAGCGCTACGGCTTCATCCGCTTCGGTTCGCGGGTCGACGTCTATCTGCCGACGACGGCGCGTGCCGAAGTCTCGATCGGGCAAAAAGTCACGGGCGGGCGTACCATATTGGCTCGCTGGTAACCTTGGTTGGCCATGCTCGACTTCCACCACCGCAAGACTGAATCGAAGCGCTCCCGGATGCGTGACCGCGGCATCTATCTGCTGCCCAACCTGTTCACCACCGGTGCACTGTTCGCCGGCTTCTTCGCGATCGTGCAGGCGATGAACGGCCGTTTCGAACTCGCGGCGGTGGCGATTTTCATCGCCATGGTGCTCGATGGCCTCGACGGCCGCGTCGCCCGCATGACGCATACCCAGAGCGCCTTCGGCGCCGAGTACGACAGCCTGTCCGACATGGTGTCGTTCGGCGTGGCGCCGGCGCTGGTGATCTACGAATTCGCCCTGCAGGGCCTGGGCAAGTTCGGCTGGATCGCCGCCTTCGTCTATTGTTCGGGCGCGGCGCTGCGGCTGGCGCGTTTCAACACCCAGATCGACGTGGTCACCGACAAGCGTTTCTTTCAGGGATTGCCCAGCCCTGCGGCTGCAGCATTGACCGCGGGCTTCGTCTGGGTGATGGTCGAATATGGCATAGCCGGCCACGACGTGCGCTGGCTGGCCGCAGTGATCGCGCTGTTCGGCGGGCTCACCATGGTCAGCAACTTCCGCTATTACAGCGGCAAGGAAATCAACCTCAGGCGGAGCGTTCCGTTCTTCGCCATCCTGCTGATCGTGCTGGCCTTCATACTGGTGTCGACCAGTCCGCCCGAAGTGCTGTTCGTCGTGTTCCTGCTGTATGGACTGTCTGGGTATGTCGACGCGTTGCTGCAGCGGATTCGCCACAAAAAAACGGCTGAGACGGCTGCCCCCTTGCAGGGCAGCGAAAAATAGATAGAATCTGGACCATGTCTAACCAGTCGCACCCGTCCTATCTCCTCTGCCTGTCGAACGTCCTGTTCGGCAGCCTGCTGCTGCGCGTCGCGCGCACATACTGAACCCCCTCCCCCTGCAGTACCCCGCGCCGCCTGCTTCTCGCGGCAACCCGATATAATGCGTCGGCTTGACGCCGACCCTCCATGGAGCCTGCCATGAAAGACCGTTTGTTTATTTTCGATACCACCTTGCGCGACGGCGAGCAAAGCCCCGGCGCGTCGATGACCCGCGACGAGAAAGTCCGTATCGCGCGCCAGCTGGAAAAGCTCGGCGTCGACGTGATCGAGGCGGGATTCGCCGCCGCCAGCCCGGGCGATGCCGAGGCGATCCGCACGATCGCCGAAACGATCCAGCACTCGACCGTGTGTTCGCTGGCGCGTGCCAACGAACGCGACATCCACGCGGCGGGCGGCGCGATCAAGCCGGCGAAGTCCGGGCGCATCCACACCTTCATCGCCACCAGCCCGATCCACATGGAGAAGAAGCTGCGCATGCAGCCGGACCAGGTGGTCGAGGCGGCGGTCAAGGCCGTGAAGCTCGCACTCGAATACACCGACGACGTCGAATTCTCGGCCGAGGACGCGGTGCGTTCCGACATGGATTTTCTCGTCCGCATCTTCGACGAGGTGATCAAGGCCGGCGCCAAAACCATCAATGTGCCCGACACCGTCGGCTACAGCATCCCGGCCTTGTGGGGCGAGCGCATGAAGCAGCTGATCGAGCGCGTGCCCGGCTCCGACAAGGTCGTCTGGTCGACCCACTGCCACAATGATCTCGGCATGGCGGTTGCCAACTCGCTTGCCGCGGTGATGAACGGCGCGCGCCAGGTCGAGTGCACCATCAACGGCCTCGGCGAGCGTGCAGGCAACGCCTCGCTGGAGGAGATCGTGATGGCGGTGCGCACCCGCAAGGACGTGTTCCACTGCGACACGCGCATCGACGCCACGCAGATCGTGCCTGCGTCCAAGCTCGTCTCCACCATCACCGGCTATCCGGTGCAGCCCAACAAGGCCATCGTCGGCGCCAACGCCTTCGCCCACGAATCCGGCATCCACCAGGACGGCGTCCTCAAGCATCGCGAGACCTACGAAATCATGCGGGCCGAGGACGTGGGCTGGAATGCCAACCGCCTCACCCTCGGCAAGCTCTCCGGCCGCAATGCATTCAAGACCAAGCTTGCCGAACTCGGCATCGTGCTCGATAGCGAGGAGGCGCTCAACGCAGCCTTTGCCCGCTTCAAGGACCTGGCCGACAAGAAGCGCGAGATCTTCGACGAGGACCTGCAGGCACTGGTGTCCGACGAAGGCTATGCCGCCGAGCACGAACGCTTCAAGCTGGTATCGATGAAGGTGTGTTCGGAGACCGGCGAGATTCCGCGCGCGCAGCTCGTCTTCACTGACGACGGCGCCGAATGGCAGGCCGACGGCCAGGGCTCCGGCCCGGTCGACGCCACCTTCAAGGCGCTCGAATCGGTGGTCCACAGCGGAGCGGACCTGCTGCTCTATTCGGTCAACAACATCACCAGCGGCACCGATGCGCAGGGCGAGGTGACGGTGCGGTTGGCGCAGGATGGGCGCGTGGTGAACGGGCAGGGCGCCGATACCGACATCGTGGTGGCCTCGGCCAAGGCCTATCTGCATGCGCTCAACAAGCTGCACAGCAAGCGTGAACGCGCACATCCCCAGGTGTGAGACCGGCCCGATGGAAATGCCCCGCCGGGGCGTTTCCATTGACCCGGCCGATCCGGCCCGGTAGGCTCCACGTCCATGAACGCGCAACACGTCATTTCCGCACCATACTTCGCCAAGCGACTGTGGCTAGGGTTCTCCCTGTGTCGCAGTCCGCTCCACGCTTAACTTAATTTCATTCACGGGGCACTGCGGGTCCGACCGCCTTGTACCCCGTTTGCCGTCGACCCGCCTTGGTTCCTCTGGGTCTCCTATCATGGCAAACGATACACAAATCAGATTGATCAATCAGGATGCGCTGGTCGGCGTGGTCTTTGCGCTGCTCGCAGCGGTGGGGTTTTCGGCCAAGGCCATCCTCGTCAAGCTGGCCTACCTCGACCGCGTCGATGCGGTGACGCTGCTGGCCTTGCGCATGGCGTTCTCGGTGCCGTTCTTCATCGGCGTGGCGCTGTGGGTGCGACGCCAGCATGCCGAGCCGCTCAGCCGGCATGACCGGTTCCTCGTGCTGGTGCTGGGCCTGGTCGGCTATTACCTGTCCAGCTTGCTGGATTTTCTCGGACTGCAAACGATCTCCGCCGGCCTGGAGCGGCTGATCCTGTTCCTGTATCCGACGATGACGGTGATCCTGTCGGCCCTGCTGTACCGGCGTGCCATCGGCAAGTCGGTCATGGCAGCGATGGCCGTGTGCTATGCGGGCATTGCATTGGTGTTTGTCCACGACGTGGGAACGATGCAGGGCGGGATCGTGCTGGGCGCATCGCTGGTGTTCGCCAGCACCCTGTCCTATTCCGTCTACCTGGTGGGCGCGGGCCATGCCATCGCGCGGATCGGCGCGGCACGCTTCACGGCCTATGCGATGATCGTGGCGACCACGGCCAGCCTGCTGCAGTTCGCATTCACGCATCCGCTCCATGCGCTCGAAGTGCCGGCGCGGGTCTACGAACTCGCCCTGGCCATGGCGATCTTTTCCACGCTGCTGCCGGTGTTCCTGCTGTCGCACGCCATCCGCCGCATCGGTTCCGGCAACACCTCGCTGATCGGCTCCATCGGGCCGGTCAGCACCCTCCTCATGGCCTATGTGTTCCTGCAGGAGGGCCTGTCGCCCGTGCAGGTTGCCGGTTCCGCGCTGGTGCTGGCGGGCGTGCTCATCGTCAGCCTCGACAGCCGGCGTGCCGGCACGTAGCAGGCGGGACTACAGCAGCTGCTGCGCAGGATACGTCATGTCCCAGTACAGCCACAGCCACCCGCCCAGGCTGGCGAGGACGAAGACCAGGCACCAGAACGTGTCGAGCCAGTCGGCCGTTTTGTTCATCGCGACACGCCGTGTCATCTGCCGGCGAGCTGGTCGCCATGCTTCTGCCGCAGCTTGTCCAGCAGTTGCTGGGCTTCCTGGCGGCGGCCGGCATCGGCGTCCTCGCGGCCGGGTCGGGCGGGTGCGGCCAGGGCGCGCTTCAGGTGATCGGCCGCCTGCACGTAGTTGCCCTGGTCGGCGAGCAGGTCCGCATAGAAGTAATTGGGATCGATGCCGTCGGGATTGATGGCGAGCGCCTTTTCAAGATAGGCCTTCGCTTTCTGCTTGTCGCCGAATCCGATCGGCCATCCCGGGACCTTGGCGTAGAGACTGCCCAGCGAGTTGTAGACGGAGCCGTTCAGCGCAGTCGGATTGATCTTCTCGGCTGCCAGCAGCAGGGTGCGCGCCTGCTTGACCTTGCTCAGCGCACCCAGGCCGCCGTCGGCCTGGGCCGCGCTGGCGAGGGCGATGGCTTCCCAGATCATCGGCTCGGCCCGGCCGGGGTAAGCCTGGGCCACCTGTTGGGCATGCGCGATCAGGGTATCGAAGGCGGCTTCCTTGCCGGCTTTTGGCGTCTGGTAGGACACCTTGGCCCACTGATGGCCAAGGTCGGCGATGGCACTGGCCAGCGTGGGCGGGGCGGCGAAGCTTGTCGCGGTCAGACTGGCGAACAGGACGAGCGTGGCGAGGGACGTGCGGAACATGGTCGTTCTCCGGGTGGCGGGCATTAACGGGTGGATTCGGCGGCGAAGGGACGCATCAGGGCAGCCTGTTTGATCAGGCTCGGGTCGACCAGGCGCGGGAGGACCGAGTTGATGCGCACGAACAGCTTCTCGGGCCAGCCGAGGTAGCGCTCGCGATCGTCGCGTTCGATGGTGGCGATGACGCTGGCGGCGACGCTTTCGGGCTCGTCCTGGTTCATCTTCAGGGCGTTCGCCATGCGCGCGACCACGTTGCGGTTGAAAGCGGTCTTGGTGAAACGCGGGGCGACGTAGGTGATGCCGACGCCGGTGCCCGCCAGTTCGCGCCGCAACGCTTCGGAAAAACCGCGCAGCGCGAACTTGCTGGCCGAATAGGAGGCGAAGCAGGGAAAGCCGATGGACCCGAAGATCGATCCGACGTTGACGATCTTTCCCGTTCCGCGCGCCAGCATGTGGGGCAGAACGGCATTGACCAGGGCGATCGGCGCAATGGTGTTGACCTGGAACAGCATGGCCGTGTCGGCGGCGCGTTCCTGGGCAAAGAATCCGAAATTCTGCACGCCTGCGCAATTGATCAGGATGTCGATGCTTCCCGCCTGCTCGAGTGCCTGCTCGATCAGGCGGGCCGGCATGCCGGGCTGCGCGATGTCGCCGGTCAGCGCCAGGACCTTGCCGCCCGAACCGCGGAGTTCCGTGGCGAGGCGCTCCAGCCTGTCGCCGTCGCGATTGACGAGGACCAAAGACGCGCCGCGCCAGGCGAGTTCGCGCGCGATGGCGCCGCCGATGCCGCCGCTGGCGCCTGTGATCAGAACCGTGCTGCCGGATATGTTCATGTGTTCTCCTGTAGATCGATGCTGCGAAAAACGTTGCCGTAGAGACGGAAGAACGCGCGGGCGTTTTGTACGACGCTGTCGCGCTCGTCCTCTGTGTCGAGCCGGTTGACCAGCCGCTCGAAATCGCCGATGTGCTCGACGTCGAGTGCGCCGTGGCTGCTCAGGTAAGTGAAGGCAGACGGGGGCAGGTCGAGCGCCGTCTGCAGCGCACGCGCCGCATTCGAGGCGAGGCTGACGCTGGTGCCTTCGAGCACGTACACCATGCCGAACAGGCCGACCGGATTGCGCCGCATCACCGTGTCGTAGGCATAGGCGACCATCACGCCGGTATCGAAATCGGGCTGGCTGTCGCGGACGGCGTCCGCATCTCCGCCGGCCGCTGCGATGTCGTCGAGGATCCACTCGTGATGGCCGAGTTCTTCCTCGATGTAATGGGCCACCGCGCTGCGCAGCCATTCCTGGCGGTCGCTCAGGCGCGCGCCGCAGGCCATGAGCAGCGGAACGGTGTGCTTGACGTGGTGGAAGGCGCGGGCGAGGAAGGCGAGGTAGTGTGGCCGCTTCACCTGGCCCGCCAGGGCGGCCGTGATCAGGGGCGTCGACAGCAGGGCCGCGCGTTCGGCGGCGGTGGCGTGCTGGAGGTACGGGTAGAAATCCATAAGGGTCCGGTTCGGGTTCAGGATGGATACAAGGCGTCGATCTGCGCGGCATAGCGCCCGAAGATGGCGCTGCGGCGCAGGCGGCCGTTCGGCGTCGATAGTCCGTTGCCTGCGGTGAAGGGTTCCGCGGCGGGGATCCAGGCGCGCACCCGGGCATAGTCGGGCAGCCGGCGATTGGCCTGCTCCAGTGCCGCCTCGATGGCCGCCTGCGGGATGCCCGGACGGTGCACGATGACCGCACAGTTGAATGGCCGGGCCTCGCCGAAGCAGGCGGCCTGGGCGATCGCCGGGTCGGCCGCCAGCTCGCCTTCCACCCACTCGGGCGCGACGTTGCGACCGAAGGCGGTGACGAACATGTTCTTCTTGCGCCCGGTGAGGAACAGGAAACCGTCTGCGTCCCGGTAGCCGAGGTCGCCCGTGGCGATGACGTCCGGCTCGGCCCCTGTGTCGTCCTCGCCCAGATAGCCGCGCCAGCGGAGGCCGCGAACCAGGATCTCGCCGTCGTCGGCGAAGGCGAGTTCAAGATGCGGCAGGGGCTTACCGACACTGCCGAGCCGGCTGTCGTCGGGACGGTTGACGGCAACGACGGACGCGCACTCCGACAAGCCATAGCCTTCGTGTACGGGGAGGCCCAACGCCTGGGTCGCCTCCATCAGCCGCATTGCGACCGGCGCGCCGCCGACCGCCAGATAGCGCAGGCCATGCGGCCGGGCGGCGCCCGTCTGGATCGCCGCGACGATCTCCCGCAGCATCTGCGGGACCATGATCGCAGTGCTCGCGTGCCAGTCGCCCAGCGCGGCCAGCAGGCGCCCGGCATCCAGCCCGGAACTGCCGGAGAGCCCCACCGAGGCCAGCCCCGGCAGGCAGATCGTCGCGCCCGCCAGCAGCGGCGTATAGAGCCCGCCGATGTTTTCCAGCAGGGTGCTCAACGGAAGCAGGCCAAGATGGCGGTCGTCGCGGCGGGCCGCGCTGGCGATGCGCAGCGACTCGGCGACGGTCTCCATCGTGTCGCGTCCCAGGCAGACGCCTTTCGGTTCGCCCGTCGTCCCCGACGTGAACGTGACCTTGTGCGTGCCGGCGGGCAGGACCGCAGCGGGTCCGGCGGGCTGCAGCCGTACCTGCATCAATGTGCCGTGGAAGGCTGCGATGGACAGGCTGGGCGGGTGCAAGGCCGCCAGCAGCCGCTGGGGCTGGTCGGTCAGCACCCGATCGATCGCGGCGGTGCGGAGTACGTGGGCCAGCTGGGCCGGCGAGAAAAACAAGGGCAAGGGAATGCTCGGGATGCCCGCTGCGTGCGCAGCCAGGTCGGCCAGTGCCCAGGCCTTGCCGTTGTCGGCGAGGATCGCGACCGCGCGCGGGGCCGCGGCGCGCAGCAGGCCGGCCAGCCTTGCGATTTCAGCCGGCAGTCCGCCATAGGTGAGCGCACCGTGTTCGTCCTGCAGGGCCACCTTGCCCGGATGGCTTGCCGCATGGCGATGCAGGGCGGCGAGAATCAGGCTCATGCCGGTTCTCCGGCCAGGCAGCAACGCGGCGGTGCGGGCAGCCGCATGGCCCGGTAGCCGGCCTGGACGTTGCCGACCAGCACGCGCGGCGCGTGGTCGTAGTAGCGTCCCCAGGCGGCGCGTTCGTCCGCCGGGATACGGTCGGCCGTGGCCGCCTGGATGTCGAGGGGGAACAGGCCCAGCCGGCAAAAGGCGTTGCGCAGTCCCGTCGTGCCGGTGAACACCACCCACTCGTAGCCCTCCTGGTGGAGGCGTGCCGTCAGCAAGCCGATCATGGCGCGGACCGCACCCGGAAACGCCCCGGAGAAATGGCCGACTTCGACGATGACATGGCGCTCGATGCGTTTGCCGGCGCGTGCCGCAATGACTTTTTCTATCGGCGCGTCGAGATATTGTTCGAGAAACAGGTTGCGGCTGGCCGAGCGCAGGCCGAATGCGCCGCAGAGATCGCCCGCCTCGTTGCGCACGCTGAACAGGCGCGGCATGAAGGCCTCGATGCGGGAACCGAAGCTTTCCGCAAAACACTGGCTGATGAAGGCTTCGACCGTGGCCCGGTTGCTGCCGATATGCTCGAACAGTTCAAAGCGCGGCTGGCCGGCCGCCTCGTCCGCAGCAGGAGCGGCGCGTTCCACGCTGCGCAGCGGAGGCTGCAGGGTCGGCATGGCCGGCGGGGTATCGATCGTCGGCAGGCACGCGGCAGGGTGGGACGGCATCGGCTTCCTTGGCATGATGTGCGGCAGATGCCACACGACAGGCAGGGAATTGCAATACCGGTGCCAGCTGGCGAACGCGGCTGGAAAAATCGCTCAAGCGTTTGATATGACAGGTGTTGAGGGATCAGGCCGGCGGCGTTCAAGATCCGTCCGATCTACTTTCCCGTCGCGCATCCTGCAAGGCTTGTCGACCAATCTTGCAGTCGCCGGCTATCTGGGACAGGCCGGCACCTCGCCGACGGTGAAGACAACCGAGACCCCGTGTTCCGGGACGCAGGTCGAGACATAGCCGATCGCGCCTGGCGTGGCCCGCACGAACAGGATGACCGCCTCTTCCGAGGCCAGCACGTGCGGCGGCAGCACACCGTGGAAATACATCTCGCGCCAGTAGTCTTCCAGCGCTTCCGGCGCGTGGCCCAGAATGGTTCGCGAGAACGCGCGACGCAGCGGGTGGGCCGGCGGCAGGTTGACCGGCTGGATGCGGGTGCCGTTTTCCCAGTAGTTCTGCTTGCGCCTGAATATCAGCGCGACGGATTCGCGCGTCAGGTGCGGGTCGGCGGCGCCCGGCGCGGCGATGACCGCGAACGGCAGGTCGGCCGCCGCGGCAGGCAGGGCAAGGGCCAGCCAGAGCGCCAGCAGGGACAGGATCGTCGGCATGCGGCGCGTCAGAACAGGAGGCTGAGCGAGGACATGAAGCCTTCGGGCGCGTCGATGGTGTTGTGCGTGGCGCCGTTCCATTCCGCCTTCAATACGATCGCCGGCGTGACCCGGTAATTCAGGCCGGCGACCCACAGCCGGGTGGCCTGCGCTTCCTGCGCCTTGCGGTAGAGCTCATAGCGGCCGACCGCATAGAGCTTGGCGGTCAGCGGGACCACCAGTTGGCCGAAGGCGCCTTTCTCGTCCCAGTCGCTGCCGTTGTCCGAGAACCGGTAGATGCCTTCGCCGCTGATCTCGTAGCGGTTGCGCGTCCACACGAAATCGACGCCGATCAGGCGTTTTTTCTCGTCGCGGGTCTTGCGTTGCTCGAAGGCGGCGTAGGAAAAACCGATCTGTCCGTCCGTGAGCAGGGGGAAGGCCACGTGCGCGCCGATGGCCTCGTAGAACGGATCCAGAACCGGATTGGGGCGCAGCTCCCCGCCTTTCGATGCGTAGAGGGAATACTCGGTGCCGTGCGCCACGTTCGGCAGCGTCCCGTTGAGCATCAGCCCCGTCGCGTTGGTGGGAAACGTCTCGGTGGTGACGAGCGGACGCGAGGTCGTCCAGACCAGCGGCGTCGCATGGATGAGGTTCCAGCGGCCGATGGGGGTGAGGAACTTGCCGGCGCGGATCGTGGTGGTGTCGGTGATCGCATAGTCGAGGTAGAGCCGCTCCAGCGCCAGGTAGCGGGTCTCCCCTTCGCGGTCGGACACGGGCGTCGCCAGCACGTTCTCGTAATCGAGCTCGGAGAAGAATTTCCAGCGGCTCTCGCCCTGCCACCAGACGAACAGGCTCAGGTTGTCGAGGGCGGTGCGGGCGGGCGCATGGCGCAGGTGTTCAAAGCTGGCCGTGGCATAGCCGCCCAGCGAGAAGCCGGTGTCCGCCAGCTGGAGGCCTTCGCCCAGGCGGTAGTTGATGTCGGACAATGCGCCGTCTCCGGCCGCGGCCTGGGCGCACGCGAACGCCAGGGCGAACGCGGCGAGCCGCCGCACGACAGCGCGCAGGGACAGGCACGAAGTCGGCGGAGGCGGACCGGATTTTTCGTGTACTTGTCGCATTCCGGCCTCATTCCAGACTTTCATTCGGCTACCATCCTCGGTGTGACCATACGCAAGACGCTACTCGTCGCCTTCCTCAGCGTCGGCCTTTTGCCCGCCATACTTCTGGCCAGCCTGGCTTTTGTCAAGGCGCGCGAGGCCGTGCAGGCGGAGATCGAACGCAACCTCGCCATCCAGGCGACCGGGGTCGCCGCGGACATCGACAAGATGATGTTCGAGCGTCTGCAGAACGCCGCCACCTGGAGCCATCTCGACATCATGCAGGACCTGCAGGTGCGCGACGTCGACAAGCGGCTCTCGCATTTCCTGTCCGATCTGCATGCCGGCTACAAGGATGTGTATCTCGCGCTGGCGTGCGTCGACCGCGACGGGCGGATCATCAGCAGCAGCGACGCGGCCGAGGTCGGCCGCCGGGTGACGGAGCGGCCGGTCTGGCTCGGTGCCGCGCTGTCGGGCGCGGACGTGGCGCTCGAGTCGCCGACCGGACAGGAAGACGGCGCGCTGGTGATGCGGGTGCCGGTGGCCTCGGCGTTCGCCGGCGGCACGCTCGGCCAGCTGCGGCTGAAACTCGACTGGACCGAGATCGACGACGTGCTGGACCAGGCCACCAGCGGCGGCGGCCGCATGCTGGCCGTGCTCGATCGCGAGGGCCGGCTGATCGCAGCATCGAAGGAACTCCGTGCACGCGGCATGCTGCTGGGCAAGGCGCTTGCCGCGTGGCGCACCGGCGCGATAGGCCCGACCGTGTCGGTGCGGTCGGGCGCGCCGGTGGCGGATTCCGACGTCATCGTCGGTGCCGCGCGCGCGCGCGGCTATGCCAATTTCGCCGGCTTCGGCTGGACCACGCTGATCATCCAGCCGGTCGACCAGGCCCTCGCGCCGGTCCATCGCATGGCGCTCATCTTCCTCGGCCTGCTCGGCCTCATCATGCTGCTGACCTTTTCCATGGCCAGCTGGGTCAGCCGCGAGATCGCCCGGCCCGTCGCCGCGTTGACCGGCTTTGCCCGCGGCTACATGCGCAACAAGGTCCTGCAGGCGCCGCCGGTTGCGCGCGGCGGCGAAGTCGGCGAACTGACCGACGCCTTCGTCCAGATGATGCGCGACATCGACCAGTCGCAGCAGAACCTGGTGCGTGCCTCGAAGCTGGCGGTGGTCGGCGAGATGTCCTCGGTGATCGCGCACGAGGTACGCACGCCGCTCGGCATCCTGCGTTCCTCGGCGCAGATGCTGCAACGCGAATCCGGCATCAGCGACGAGGGCCGCGAGCTGGTCGGTTTCATCGAGAGCGAGACCGAACGCCTTAACCGCCTGGTGTCGGCCATGCTCGACACCGCCCGGCCGCGCGCGCCGTCGTATGCCGCAGTGGACATGCACGCGCTGATCGAGAAGAGCATCGCCATGCTTGGCGCGCAGGCCGGTAAGAAGCAGGTCAGCGTGACCGCCCGCCTGCGGGCAGCGAAACCGGTGGTTGAGTGCGACGCGGAACAGATCACCCAGGTCCTGCTCAATCTGTTGATGAACGGGCTGCAGATCCTCGATCATGGCGGGCAGATCGAACTGGCGACCCATGACGACGACGCGTTCCTGACCATCGAAATGGCCGACGACGGGCCGGGCATCGATCCGGCCGAACGGACCCGCGTGTTCGAGGCCTTCTTCTTCAAGCGCGAAGGCGGCATCGGGCTGGGACTGGCCATCGTGCAGCAGATCGTGGGTGCCCACGGGGGCGAAATCGAAGCGGCGGAAAGCAAGCTGGGCGGGGCGCTGTTCCGCATCCGCCTGCCGCGCAGGCAATCGGGAGAGACATGAAAGGCAGACAGATCCTCGTCGTGGACGACGAACCCAAGATGCGCCGCGTCCTCGAAATCATGTTGCAGAAGATGGGCCACCGGGTGCTCGCGGCCGGCAACGGCGTCGAAGCGCTCGCGCTGTTCCAGGCGAACAGCGTCGACCTCGTCATCACCGACCTGCGCATGCCCGAGATGGACGGCATCGAACTGCTGGCTGCGTTGCGGGCGCAGGCGTCGGACGTGCCGGTGATGGTGATCACCGCGCACGGCACCATCGAGACCGCGGTGGCCGCGATGAAGCACGGCGCCTGCGACTACATCCTGCGGCCGTTCGACATCGACGTGGTGGAACTCGCCGTCGACCGCGTGCTGAACGGTGCCGCGGTGGCGCAACAGAACGCCTTCCTGCGACAGGAGATCGAGCGCGGCTGGGATGCCTTCGTCGGTACCAGCGAGCCGATGCGGGCGGTGTACGAACTGATCCAGCGCGTCGGACCGAGCAAGGCGTCGGTGCTGATCACGGGCGAAACGGGTACCGGCAAGGAACTCGCCGCGCGCGCGCTGCATCATGCCTCGCCGCGCCGTGACAAGCTGTTCGTGCCGATCAACTGCGCGGCGATCCCGGCCGACATCCTGGAAAGCGAACTGTTCGGCTACGAGAAGGGCGCCTTCACCGGCGCGGTCAAGGAACGCGTCGGCAAGTTCGAACTGGCCGATGGCGGCACGATCTTCCTCGACGAGCTGACCGAAATGCCGCTGCCGCTGCAGGCCAAGCTGCTGCGCGTGCTGCAGGAAAACACCATCGAGCGCCTCGGCGGCAACCGCGTCATCGAACTCGACCTGCGCGTCATCGCCGCCACCAACCGCGACCCGCTGGAAAGCGTGCGCGAAGGCACGCTGCGCGAAGACCTCTACTACCGGGTCAACGTGTTCTCGATCGAACTGCCGCCCCTGCGCGCGCGCACCGAAGACATCGCCGGCCTGGTCGAGCACTTCATCGCCAAGCATGGCCATTCGACGGCAGCCACCCGCCTCACGCCGCGGGCGCTCGAGCGCCTGCGCGACTACGACTGGCCGGGCAACGTGCGCGAACTGGAAAACATGGTCGAGCGGGCCTTGATCCTGAGCGGCGGCGGCACGCTGGACGAACAGCATTTCCTGCTCAACCCGCGCGCCGCCGACAACAAGCCCAGGCCGGCCGTCGCGCCGGCCGAAAGCCAGAAGGCCCCGCCGCCGCTGAACCAGGCGGTCGAGGACCTCGAGGCGCGGCTGATCGACGAAGCCCTGGTGCAGGCCGAGGGCAACAAGGCCAAGGCCGCCGCGCTGCTCGACATCAGCGAGCGCACCCTCTGGTACAAGCTGAAGAAATACCGTCCCGAGCAGTCCTGAACGCCGCGCCGCCCTGCAAGTTTTGTCGACGATTCTTGCATGCGCCCCATGCCGTCCTACGGTGCGGGCGGCGGCGGATGCGCCACGTATTCCATGAAATCAATACCTTGAAGCGAGGCCGTGCAGCTGGCATCGCGCTTGCAGATTGGAGGTGTCGCCGGCCGATCTGGCGGCCCTCCATTCACTTCAGGAAGACTCCATGAAACTTCAGCATCTGGCATCGTTCGCCCTGCTTGCCCTGTCCACCACGGCATTCGCCGACGGTTTCTACGGCGTGGGCGAGATCACCCGTTCGAATCTGTCGCTCGACCGCAATCATTTCGATGGTGCGCTGCTCGCCCATGGCGCCACCGGACTGTCCAGCCGCGATTCCGGCAACAGCACCAAGTGGCGCCTGCAGGGCGGCTATCGCTTCAATCCGAACCTGGCGGTGGAAGCCGGCTACATCGATTTCGGCAAGGCCAAGTACACGGCCAGCTTCAGCGGCGGCAGCGCCCAGGGCTCGCTGAAGGCCGGCGGCGTGGACGTGGCGGCGCTGCTCTCGCTGCCGCTGAGCGACAGCTTTTCCGTGTTCGGCAAGGCGGGCGTGGTCGCAGCGAAAGTCGATTCCCGCCTTAGCGCCAGCGGTGCGGCCGTTGCAGCCAGCGGCGACGCATCGACCCATGTCGTCCGTCCCCTGCTGGGCGTAGGCGCCCTCTACAAGCTCAGCGACCACGTCGACCTGCGTGCCGACTACGACCATGTGAGCGGGCTCGGCAAATCCGACAAGACCGGCAAGATGACCGCCAACATGGTTTCGCTGGGCGTCGCCTACAACTTCTGACCACTCGTCCGGCCGTGTCTTTCGGCCGGTGCGTGCCGCGGATTTAGGGTATCTGGTGCGACGGCCCGCTGAACTTCGCGTAGTAGATCGCGGCGAAGAAAAACACCACCGTCAGCACGATCTCGCCCCCGGCCAGCCATGCCGACAGGCCGGTGTCCGACCACGCGCGCACCACGCCTTCGGTGAAATAGGCCAGCATCAGCATCGGCGCCCATTGGTAGGTGTAGCGGCGGCCTTTCAGGATGCCCATCAGCGGCAGCAGCAGCGGCAGGGCTTTCATCACCAGTCCGGAGCCGCCGGGGCGCAGCGGCGCGAGCCACAACTCCCAGGCGACGCAGAGAAAGATCAGCGCGATCAGGCTGACGGCGGATACGGTCTGCAGGATCTTCATGCCGAAAGTCGGGTTGCGGTTTCGGCCAGGCGCTTGCCCAGCGCGATGCACAGCGTGCGTTCCGCGTCGGTCAGCGGCTTGTCGTCGGCGGTGCCGGCCCAGTGGCTGGCGCCGTAGGGCGTGCCGCCGCTCTCGGTGTGGTTCACTTCCGCCAGGGTGTAGGGCAGGCCGACGATCAGCATGCCGTGGTGCAGCAGCGGCAGCATCATGCTGGTCAGCGTCGTTTCCTGGCCGCCGTGCAGGCTGGCGGTGGAGGTGAACACGGCGGCGGGTTTGCCGACCAGCGTGCCCTTGGCCCACAGCGTGCCGGTGGTGTCGAGGAAATACTTCAGCGGCGCGGCCATGTTGCCGAAGCGGGTGGGCGAGCCGAGCGCGAGGCCGGCGCATTGCTCCAGGTCGGCGAGTTCCACATAGGGCGCGCCTTCGTCGGGCACCGGCGGCTCGGCCACCTGGGTGCGCGGCGCCACCGGCGGCACCGTGCGCAGCCGGGCGGATGCCCCCGCCACCTGGTTGATGCCGCGTGCGATCAGATGCGCCATGTCGCGCACGCTGCCGCCGGCACTGTAATAGAGGACAAGAATCTCGGTCATAGCGGTTCGTCTGCAATCAAGGTGAAATCGACCAGGTCGAAGCCCGGCGTGTGTTCCAGCAGCCGGCCGAAGCTGAGCGTGTACTGGTGCGGCGCATGCAGCACCTCCGCATCCATGCCGGTCTCGTACAAATGGCGCGGCAGCAACAGGCGGTCGGACTGCTTCAGCGCGGCCAGGCCGGGCAGGAACAGGGCCGGCTCCGGATTTGCCTTGCGGTGGCCGCGCAGCGGGCGCACCCACACGGGCTGGATCTGCGGCGACAGCCGTTCGACGCCGAGTTCGACCTGGCGCGCATCGCGCATGCGGATCCAGCGGATCGCGCCCAGCGACCACCCTGGCGCCGCATCGGCATGCAGCGCCAGCGGATCGCCCACCTTCAGGTTCAGCGGCGCATCCGGCGCGCCGGCGAGGGCGACGCCGGCCGCGCTGTCGTTGGTGACGGACCACACGGTGGCGTTGACGGCGACCGGCGAGGCGAACATCCCCTGGACGTCATGGATCGGCAGGCTCTCGTCCGGCTCGTTCTGCTCCGTGCACGGAATCTGTTCCAGCAGCCGGTGGATGGCGCTCACGCCGGCCACGACCTGCACCGTGCTGTCGGGTGCCGTCGGGTAGCGTTTGTACGTGCGCTGGGCGGTGGTGCCCCATTCCTTGAGCAGCCGCTTGCACAGCGTCAGGCTGAGTGAGTGGTCCATCCCCGGCGGCAGGTCGACCTGTTCCGGCGTCTCGCCCTTGCGCAGCCGTACCGCGGTTTCGTGCACGTGGCGGCACAGCGTGTCGGTGTCCAGCCACAGGCTGCCCGGCTTGCCGTCGGCCGCGACCTGGGTCGGCGCAATGTCGCCGTCGGTGGACACCGGAAACCCGAGATGGTCGGCGACCGGTCCGTAGGTCAGTTCGGCAAGCGCGGCGAAACGGTCCAGGTAGAGCCGGGTATGGGCGAGCTCGACCGGGCTCAGGTGCGGCGGATCGGCCAGCGCGATCAGCAAGGCCTGGCGGTAGCTCAGGCCGGTCGTCGGCACGCCGTCGGTCGGCAGCTCCGCCACATTCGAGACCTGCGCATACGCATGGAGCTGGTGCAGGTCCTGCCACAGGCCGGCGGGCGGCGGCGTGTAGGTCATGAAACAGGCGGTCTGCAGGTCGCGCAGCGCGGCCGCCACCTGGGCGGCGAATTCGGCCAGGCGCCGCGGATTGGCGCGGCCGAAGCGCTGGTTGGTCAGGGCCATCAGCAGATGCTTGTAGCCGAGGCTGCGCTCGCGCTGCAGGTCGCGCAGCAGCGTGCCGACCTGCCGCTGCTGCGCGTAGGGCGGCACCCCCGATTCGGCGAGCAGCGTTTCCAGGCTGGCGGCCACGCGCACGATCACGGGCCGGTAGAGCGACAGCAGGGTATGGCGTTCGTCGGCGCCCAGCGGATGGCGATTGAGGGCATACAGCGCGGCGAGCAGTTGCTGGGCCGCATCCGCCGGGCTGGCGTAGGGCAGGCGGCCCAGCCACGCGGCCACGGCCTTCGGGCGGGTTTCGACGGTGGACTGGCTGAGCGGATCGACCTGGGGAAGACTGAACGCGAGCATGCCGTTCAGTCGAACACGACAGTCTTGTTGGCGTACACCAGCACGCGGTTGTCGAGATGCCATTTCACCGCGCGCGACAGCACCACCTTTTCCAGGTCGGCCCCTTTGTTGATCAGGTCGTCGAGGCTGTCGCGGTGCGAGATGCGCGCCACGTCCTGCTCGATGATGGGGCCGTCGTCGAGCGTCTCGGTGACGTAGTGCGCGGTCGCGCCGATCAGCTTGACGCCGCGTTCGAATGCCCGGTGGTAGGGCTTGGCGCCGTGGAAGGCCGGCAGGAAGGAATGGTGGATGTTGATGATGCGGTTGGGGAAATGGCGGATGAAATCGGCCGACAGCACCTGCATGTAGCGCGCCAGCACGATGAAGTCGATCTTCTGGTCGCGCAGGATCGCCAGCTGGATCTGCTCGGCCTCATGCTTGGCGTCCTTGTGCACGGCCAGGTGCTGGAAGGGCACGCGGTAGGCTTCGGCCAGCCAGCGCGTGTCCTCGTGGTTGCTGAGGATGATCGGCAGCTCGCAATGCAGCTCGCCGCTCTGGTAGCGGTAGAGCAGGTCGGCCAGGCAGTGGTCGAACTTCGACACGAACACCGCCAGGCGCGGCTTGCGGCTCGACTCGGCCAGCCGCCAGGTCATCCCGAAGCGCTCGGCGATGGGACCGAAGGCGGTGGCGAACTCGGCCAGGTCGAGGTTGAAGTCCGCCAGATCCCACTCCACCCGCATCAGGAACAGCTTCAGTTCGGCGTCCTGGTGCTGGTCGGCATGCAGGATGTTGGCGTTGTGCGACAGCAGGAAGTCGGCAATGGCAGAGACCAGCCCCTTCTGGTCGGGGCAGGAAATCAGCAGGACGGCGGTATGACGCATGGGCGGACCGGGAAGGTGTGGTTTTTTCGCCATCATAACCAAAATTCCCCTGATTCTCTTAAGGGAAGCGGCCGCCGGGCCTCTCCCGGGGCCGCGCCGCGCAAAGATTCAGCAGTCTTTGCGCGGCGCGGGCGGCCTGCAGGCGGACTGGACAAACCGGACTTCACCGCATTCCACGGCCCGGCCGGGCGTTTCGTGGCGCCAGCCCCTGTCCTGCCGCAGTGCTGGTCAAACTTTAGGCATGCCGTCCGGCAAAAACTTTGATTTGCCTTGGGATTTTCAGGGCCATGAAAAATCTTGTCCGGATACGCCGGATCCGGGTTGACATGCCGGGCAGGACACCTAGAATTTGTATCCAGCCTCTGCCAACACCACAATATGTTGTGAATAAAACTGTTGGCGAGGGTCGGGCAAGCTGTGTATAAGGTGTGGATGTTTCGCGCCCCGGCATGGCCAGCCCGGATTGTCGTTACACCACCACCAAGGAGCCCCCCTCGATGCTGAACGTCGCCACCGAATCCGCCGCATCTGCGCCCATTCCCCCCATTGAGCCTGCCGACGTGGCAGTGATCGACACGCGCTACGCCGACTACAAGATCATCCGCCGCAACGGCGCGGTGGTCGGCTTTGCGCCGAACAAGATCGCCATCGCCGTGACCAAGGCCTTCATTGCGGTGCAGGGCGGGCAGGCGGCGGCGTCGGCGCGCATCCGCGAGCTGGTCGAATCGATCACCGGCCAGGTGACCGCGGCCCTGATGCGACGCAACCCCAACGGCGGCACCTTCCACATCGAGGACATCCAGGACCAGGTCGAACTGGCGCTGATGCGCTCGGGCGAACACGAAGTCGCCCGCGCCTACGTGCTCTACCGCGAGAAGCGCGCGCAGGAACGCGCCGCGCAAAAGGCCGCCGGCGTGCCCGAAGCCACCCTGCACGTGCTGGAAGACGGCCAGAAGAAGCCGCTCGACACCGCGCGCCTCGCCGCGTTGCTGGCCGACGCCTGTACCGGCCTCGGCGACAACGTCAAGGCCGAGCCCATCATGCACACCGTGCTGCGCGATCTCTACGACGGCGTGCCGATGGCCGAGGTCGAGAAGGCGCTGGTGCTCGCCGCGCGCTCGATGATCGAGCAGGACCCGGCATATTCCTTCGTCACCGCGCGCCTGCTGCTCAACTCCATCCGCCACGAAGTGCTGGGCGAGGCCGTCACCCAGGCGCAGATGGGCCAGCGCTACGCCGAGTACTTCCCGGCCTTCATCAAGAAAGGCATCGCCGCCGAACTGCTCGACGAGAAGCTCGGCCAGTTCGACCTCGCGCGCCTGGCCAAAGTGCTCGACGCCGGCCGCGACTACCAGTTCGGCTACCTGGGCCTGCAGACCCTGTACGACCGCTATTTCCTGCACATCGAGGAGTCGCGCATCGAGCTGCCGCAGGCCTTCTTCATGCGCGTGGCGATGGGCCTCGCGATCAACGAGATCGACCGCGAAGCGCGCGCCATCGAGTTCTACCAGGTGCTGTCCTCGTTCGACTTCATGTCGTCGACGCCGACCCTGTTCAACGCCGGCACCCGCCACAGCCAGCTGTCGTCCTGCTACCTCACCACCGTCACCGACGACCTCGACGGCATCTACCAGGCGATCAAGGAAAACGCCATGCTGCAGAAGTACGCCGGCGGCCTGGGCAACGACTGGACCCCGATCCGCGCCATGGGCTCGCGCATCAAGGGCACCAACGGCAAGTCGCAGGGCGTCGTGCCCTTCCTGAAAGTGGTCAACGACACCGCCGTCGCGGTCAACCAGGGCGGCAAGCGCAAGGGCGCGGTGTGCGCCTATCTCGAAACCTGGCACATGGACATCGAGGAATTCCTCGACCTGCGCAAGAACACCGGCGACGACCGCCGCCGCACCCACGACATGAACACCGCGAACTGGATTCCGGACCTGTTCATGCAGCGCGTGATGGAAGGCGGCGACTGGACCCTGTTCTCGCCCAACGACGTGCCCGACCTGCACGACCTCTACGGCCGCAAGTTCGCCGAAGCGTATTGCGAATACGAGCGCAAGGCCGACCGCGGCGAGATCAAGCTGTTCAAGCGCATCCCCGCCGTGCAGATGTGGCGCAAGATGTTGTCGATGCTGTTCGAGACCGGCCACCCCTGGATCACGTTCAAGGACCCCTGCAACATCCGCAGCCCGCAGCAGCACGTCGGCGTCGTGCACAGCTCCAACCTGTGCACCGAGATCACGCTCAACACCAACGACCAGGAAGTCGCCGTGTGCAACCTCGGCTCGGTCAACCTCGTCAATCATCTGAAACTTGATTCTGATTCGGGGCAGCTCAAGCTGGATCTGGACAAGCTCAAGGCCACCATCCACACCGCGATGCGCATGCTCGATAACGTGGTGGACGTGAACTACTACGCCGTCGGCAAGGCGCGCAACTCCAACCTCAAGCACCGTCCGGTGGGCTTGGGCATCATGGGCTTCCAGGATGCGCTGCAGGAACTGCGCGTGGCCTATGCCTCGCCCGAGGCGGTGGAATTCGCCGACCGCTCGATGGAAGCCGTCGCCTACTGGGCCTACTGGGCGTCCACGGAACTGGCCGAAGAGCGCGGCCGCTATTCGAGCTACGAAGGCAGCCTGTGGAGTAAAGGCATCCTGCCGCAGGATTCGCTGAAGCTGCTGGCCGAAGAGCGCGGCGGCTACCTCGAAGTCGACAGCTCCAGCACGCTCGACTGGGACAGCCTGCGTGCGCGCATCGGCCAGTACGGCATGCGCAACTCCAACTGCCTGGCGATCGCGCCGACCGCGACCATTGCCAACATCGTCGGCGTCTCCGCCTCGATCGAACCGACGTATCAAAACATCTACGTCAAATCCAACCTGTCGGGCGAATTCACCGTCGCCAACAAGTACCTCGTCGCCGACCTCAAGAAGCTCGGGTTGTGGGACGAGGTCATGGTCGCCGACATCAAGTACTTTGATGGAAGTTTGGCCAAGATCGACCGCATCCCGGCCGACATCCGCACCCTCTACGCCACCGCGTTCGAGATGGAGACCCACTGGCTGGTCGAGTGCGCCAGCCGCCGCCAGAAGTGGATCGACCAGGCGCAGAGCCTCAACATCTACATGGCCGGCGCCAGCGGCAAGAAGCTCGACGAGACCTACAAGCTGGCGTGGATCCGTGGCCTCAAGACCACCTATTACCTGCGCACCATGGGCGCCACCTCGGCGGAGAAATCCACCGGCAAGGGCGGCGAGCTCAATGCCGTGTCGGCGAGCGGCGGCGCGGGGGCGATGAGCAGCGGCGGCAGCGCGATGAACCGGGCTGCGGCCAACCTGCCCGAGCCGGAAATCGAAGGCAAGGCCTGCACCATGCGCCCGGGCGATCCCGGGTTCGAGGAATGCGAGGCGTGCCAGTAAAGAGGTAACAGGAGGCGGAGCGTAGAAGAGGCAGACCTGGTCAATGGATGCAGTCGCGGTGTGCGGCGGTTCGTTGGCCGGGAGCGGCCCGGCAGCCCGGTTACTTTTCTTGCTTGCCCAAGAAAAGTGACCAAAAGAAGGGCACCCTGCTGCACCACCCCTTCGGGGCAGGCCTCGACTGAACCGATCCACCGGGGCGGCTGCGCAACTCGCCCTGCGGGCTCAGACAGTGCTCGCCGAATTCCCCCGCCGGCTCGATCCAGTCGCGGTGGCGCAGAAGGGGGAAACCGGGGTGCTGAGGTGACGAAGCTGGTTTTAAGTTGACCGTTCGTCTTGGGCAGAGCGTGGTGCGGCTAGTTAGCCGTTCGCCCTGAGCTCGTCGAAGGGAGCCTGTCGAAGACAGGTAGAAACTAAACCGTACGGGCTGAGCCTGACGAAGCCTCGCCCTGTTAAGAGGCTCGTCGAAGGGAGCCGGCCAAAGGCCGGTTGGAAACCAGGGCGGGAATTACCCGCCAACAGATTAAAAGTAGTGTGGGCCCAGCCCACTTTGGGACAACCAAAGGAGAGTAAAAACGATGCTGAATTTTGAAGAAGACTTCACCCCCGCCGCCCGCACCGTCGACGTGCCGTCCTTCCTGCGCAAGGAATCTGCCGCGCCGGCCGCTGCCGAGGCCGCGCCACGCTCGGCTGAATCCAGCACCCGCCGCGTGCAGGCCGCCGACAAGCGCGTGATCAACGGCGCGACGGATGTGAACCAGCTCGTCCCCTTCAAATACAAATGGGCGTGGGAGAAATACCTCGCCGGCTGCGCCAACCACTGGATGCCGCAGGAAGTGAACATGAGCCGCGACATCGCGCAGTGGAAGGACCCCACTGCCCTGAGCGAAGACGAGCGCCGCCTGGTCAAGCGCAACCTCGGCTTCTTCGTGACGGCTGACTCCCTGGCCGCCAACAACATCGTGCTCGGTACCTACCGCCACATCACCGCGCCCGAGTGTCGGCAATATCTTTTGCGCCAGGCGTTCGAAGAGGCCATCCACACCCACGCCTACCAGTACATCGTCGAAAGCCTGGGCCTCGACGAAGGCGAGATCTTCAACGCCTATCACGAAGTCGCCAGCATCCGCGACAAGGACGACTTCTTGATCCCGTTCATCGACACGCTGACCAACCCCGAATTCAAGACCGGCACCCCCGAGGCCGACCAGAAGCTGCTGAAGTCGCTGATCGTCTTCGCCTGCATCATGGAAGGCATCTTCTTCTACGTCGGCTTCGTGCAGATCCTCGCGCTGGGCCGCCAGAACAAGATGACCGGCGCCGCCGAGCAGTACCAGTACATCCTGCGCGACGAGTCCATGCACTGCAACTTCGGCATCGACCTCATCAACACCATCAAGCTGGAAAATCCCCACCTGTGGACCAGCGAGTTCAAGGCCGAAATCCGCGACCTGATCCAGAAGGGTGTCGAACTCGAATACCGCTACGCCGAAGACACCATGCCGCGCGGCGTGCTGGGCCTGAATTCGGCCCAGTTCAAGGAATACCTGCGCTTCATCGCCAACCGCCGCTGCCAGCAGATCGGCCTCGACGAAATGTTCCCCGGCGTCACCAACCCCTTCCCCTGGATGGCCGAAATGATCGACCTGAAGAAGGAGAAGAACTTCTTCGAGACGCGCGTCACGGAGTATCAGACGGGCGGGGCGTTGAGCTGGGATTGACCGGTTGGGATGGGAAAAAGGCGCAGGGGACTGCGCCTTTTTTATTTCCAGCTATCCACGATTGCGATAACTAGCTTGAACCAGTTGGACTAAAAAACTATGGCATTGCTGAATAACGATCCGATGACTCAGTTGGCTTTCTCGGTATATGAGAACAAGGGAGTGTTTGCTGTACTGATTGGATCGGGCCTATCACGCTCCGCAGAAATCCCAACGGGCTGGGAAATTACCTTGGATTTAATTAGGCGAGTGGCGATAGCACAGGGAGTTGCAGAGCAATCAGACTGGGCAGCATGGTACAGAGACAAAACGGGCGGGGAGCCAAATTATTCTTCGCTACTGGAAGAGATTGCATCATCTCCCGAAGAACGGCGGTCCATACTGCACAGCTACATCGAGCCAACTGACGCCGACCGAGATGAGGGGAAGAAAGTACCGACCAGTGCCCATCTGGCCATCGCGCAGCTGGTTCGCTCTGGTTATATCCGAGTGATCATCACGACCAACTTTGATCGTCTGATGGAGAACGCGCTACGCGAACATGGTGTCGAGCCAACAGTTATTTCCTCAATAGATGCACTCCAAGGGGCCGAGCCCTTGACCCATAGCCAGTGTTACATACTGAAGCTTCATGGGGACTACAAAGATGCGCGCATCCTAAATACCGACGGGGAACTGAGCACCTACCCGGAAGAGTACAACCGCCTACTCGACAGAATCTTCGATGAACACGGTTTGATAGTCTGTGGTTGGTCTGGTGAATGGGATCACGCTTTAAGAAGCGCAATTCTTCGCGCGCCCAATCGGCGGTATGCAACTTACTGGACAACGCGCAACAACCTAAATAATGGTGCCGACGCGATAGTCGAGAACAAGCGTGCGAAAGTAATTTGCATTGCGAATGCAGACGATTTATTCGCTACGTTGAAACAACGTATTGATACCCTGGAGAAGACGCATCGACAGAACCCTTTGAGCACAGAACTTCTGGTCAGCAGTGCTAAACGCTATCTAGCCAAGCCAGAGTACCGCATTCAACTCGATGAATTGTTTTCCTTGGAGACGGAACGACTCTTGGCTCAGCTTGAGTCTGCGAGTTTGGAGAATCACACTCCATGGACATCAATAGAGTTTAGCGAACGGGTACGGTTGCACAATAAATGGGGTCAGACACGATTATTAATGCGATGTTCAGTCCCTGTAAATCAATGATGACCAGGCCAAGGGTCGATAATCGTGTCGACCCCATTTTCACTCTGCCATTTTCGCGAAACTGTTTCCGGAAACTGTTTTCGAAACTGTTATGACCCCGAAACTGTTTCGCAGACTATTTCAGTCTAAATCTTCAACACCCCATTGACAACCTACCAGTAGGTAGGCTATGGTTGGCCCATGGAAATGAGAGACCAAATACTTGGCGTCGCGCAGCGGCTGGTGCAACAGCGTGGGTTCAATGGTTTCAGCTATGCCGACATTGCCGACGAGGTCGGCATACGCAAGGCGAGCCTGCATCATTATTTTCCCACCAAGACCGATCTTGCCATGGCCCTGATCGACGGCTTCACCGCCCAGCTCGACAGCGGGCTTCGCCATATCAACGAGTCGTACGCGCAAGCCGATGCCAGGCTTGGCGCGTATGTCGCAATCTATCGCGACACGCTTGAGGCGGATCGCATGTGTCTGGGCGGCATGCTGGCAACCGAGGCGCATACCCTGGATCCTGTGATCCTGCCGGGTCTGAAGCGTTTTTTTGCGCGCAACATCGAGTGGTTGACTGAAGTGCTGGCGGCGGGACATTCGCAGCAGCGGTTTACCTTGACGGGCACCGCCTCGGACCATGCCCGCATGCTGCTGTCGGCGCTGCAGGGCGCCCTGCTGATCACCCGCGCTACGGGTGATCGTGAAGCGTTCAACCAGATTACAGCATTATTGATTGCGGGTTTATCGAGGAAGGGCTGACCTCTTTTTTTTGGCCTAAAAATCTACCTACTAGTAGGTAAAGGAGTACGTAATGTCTGACTGTAAAACCGAGTGCAACATCAAAAAAGGCATCCACTTCACCGCTTATGAAAGTGGCGCTCAACACGACTGGCCGGCCCAATCTGTCGAGATTCCCGGGTTGGGCCAGATTCCCGGCAAACACTTTCTCAAAGAGGCGCTTGGCCTGACAGGTTGCGAAATTTCCATCAACTCGATGGCGCCAGGCGCAGGGATGCCGATTTACCACCAGCACCAGCAAAATGAGGAGGTGTATGTCTTCATCCAGGGCAAGGGGCAGATGCAGGTCGATGGCGAAGTCATCGAGGTCAAGGAAGGCACGATCGTGCGTATCGCCCCGGGCGGAGAACGAATCTGGCGCAATAATTCGAATGAACCGATGCGCTATCTCGTCATCCAGGTGCGGGAGAATTCGCTCAATCAATATGGCCTCGGGGATGCTAAAGTGCCCGAGAAAGCGGTGGTCTGGCCCAGCTGAATCGCTGTCTTGAATTGCCCGTTCAGCCTGCCCTAGCTGCAGCGAGGGCAGGCTGAATCGGAACAATAACAATAGGGGACAGCAACTGTCTTGATTCATGCGTCTGGCACGGCGACTTTTGGGTTCCACGCCGTATCGTTTTTCAGCATCGTATTGATGATGACCAGCAGTTTTCTCATGCAGGCAGCGAGCGCGACTTTCTTGGCTTTACCTGCACGCTTGGGCGAGCAAATGGAGGCGAGCAAATGGGGTCAGACACCATTATCAGAATCCCAATTCGTCCGAGTCAAATGGATCGTAATCCCATTTGCTCGAAGTCTGAGCGATCCGATTGGCTTATGTCGCGTGCCGTGCTGCAGTGCTATGTTGCGATCTTTCAAGGGGGCGACCAGGACAGGCAGCACGGCATCGGCAGTTCGTCCTGCAAATATCGATCAACTGATCGGCATCGTTCAGCGGGAGTTTCCTCTCGCGAGCATTCGCATTACAGGCCGGGCCGCACGATAAGGCGCCAGGCGGAATTGATGGCTCAAAGAATTCGCGCCAATAGGCGGGAGTTTCTCAGCACCTACAGACCGGCGACGCACATTACTGAAATGGGCCAATGGCACCTCCAGAATAGGACTGCAACGGAGAGAGCAACCGTTGACGAATTCGAGCGCATCATTCAGCGAGCCGTGGCTCGAGGCGTGGTGGTTTCCAACCATCTGTCGAATACAGCGCGAGACATCAGCTGGCCCCACGGAACGAATCAACAATTGGACGCGATCGAGGCGCGCATCAGGGCGATGGGCGCGTCGGTTATTCGGGAGCCAAACGCAGCAGGTGGGAGGCACTTGCATGTGGACTGGTAAATGGGTGGCTGTAGCTGTTGCGCTCGCGATGCTGGGCTGCTCGCAAGAGCCTGAGCCCACGACGAGCGCTCCGCTCGCAGCCTGGTGGGTTGATATCCAGTTCCAGCCGGGCGCGACGAAAGCTAGCGAATTCGACGCGCGCTCGGTCGACCAGAACTGGAAGCGCATTTCGGCGCTTGAAGTGGACATGCTGAAAGGCCGCATTCCGGACGAAGAAATAAAAAAATTCAGGAAGTCAGGTTTTTCGTTTTCATTAAGGTCAGACCTGGATGGGGATGGCGCTCGGGAAGACTTTTTCGTCGGCGTGTATGAGACGAACGAAGGCGAGGTTGGGCGATTCGTCGCCATCGCTCGCAATGGCCGCATAGTGCGGCACTTTGACGAAAGCGGGAACGGAGGTTTTAGTGCGCTTCTGCAAGGTGATAGGGAAGTCCGTTGGTACAAATGTATGGAGTGCGAATCGTTCGACTCGATAAGGTGGAGCGGCACAGGCTTTACGCTTGAGTGATCCATGCGGGGTCGAACGAGACACCGGGGTCGGACCTGACCCAAGCAATGCGACAGGAGAACCAGAAGCCCCTGCCCAAGATCGAGCCGCTACCGAAAGCGGCCTGAATCAAGGGTGGCCAGGGTTTAGCAAGCATGCTGTATTTTGCTACGTACATGGTGTAATCATGTCTGACCCTGAGGTTTCCCCAGTCACTCGCTTTAACTGTCATTTCGCCAAGATCCTCCCTCCCGCGTTTACAACGATCGCGTGGGTGCGGATAACTTCCCTGAAGATTTCTCGCTCAAGTAGTATCCGCACATGAACGCTGCTGCTTCCACCGACCGCCGCCCATCCCGCAGCCCGACGCGGAGTTTTGCGATCAGCCTCGCGCGCGCCTTCGGCGGCGCGCTCGTATTTTCTATGCCGATGTTCATGACCATGGAATTGTGGCAACTCGGCTTCGTGGCGGATCCCATACGCATCGCCCTGCTCGTCGTCCTGATGGTCCCAGTGCTGGTCGGTCTTTCACACTATGGCGGTTTTGAGCCTACCTTCGACTGGCAAGACGACGTGGTCGATGCCTTCGTCGGTTATGCCGTGGCCTTCGCCGCGTCGTTTCTCGTGCTTGCGCTTTTCGGCCAACTGCAGCCCGGCATGCCGTGGGATGAAGTGGTCGGGAAACTCGCGCTGCAAGCCGTGGGCGGCAGCATCGGCGCGTTGCTCGCCGAGGGACAGTTCGGCACGCGCGATGATCAAGCCGAGGAGGAGAAAGAGAACACCTCGCACGCCGGCGAACTTTTTCTCATGCTCGTCGGTGCGATCTTCCTGGCGCTGAGCGTCGCGCCCACGGAAGAGATGGCTCTGATCGCGAACAAAATGGGGCCAGCCCAAGCCATCGCGCTGGCCGGGCTCTCCCTGATCGTCATGCACGCGTTTGTTTATGCCGTCGACTTCCGCGGGCAGGCCGAGGTGCCGGAAGGAATGCCGCGCTGGAGCCTCTTTCTTCGTCACACTGTGCCGGGATACGCGATCGCCCTTCTCGTCAGCGTTTATTTGCTCTGGACCTTCGGCCGCACCGACGGCGCCGGTCTGGAGCACCTCGTGACCACCGCTGTTGTGCTGGCCTTCCCCGCATCAATCGGTGCCGCCGCAGCCCGTTTGCTGATCTAGATCATGAGTGCCTCTTTCGATCGTAAAAAGCCTTCCAAAAAAGCTTCAGCAGCCGATATTCCACTGCTGGAGTGGGTGATTGGCGCGCTCGGACTGGTGATTGTGACCGCGGTCGTCGGCGTACTGATCTACGAAGCAGTCGCGGGGGACAAATCGCCTCCCGACATAAAGCTCACCGTGCAATCCATTGCGTCGTTGCAGAATGGTTTTCTCGTCAAAGTCCGCGCGGAAAATATCGGCGGCGAACCCGCCGCGCGCGTGTCGATCACGGCAGAGGTGTGGGGGCAGTCCAAGGTCTCGGAATCGAGCGAAACACAATTCGAGCACCTGCCGCCGCACTCCTTCCGCGATGCGGGTGTTTTCTTCCAACGCGACCCTCGACTCAACGAGATCCGCCTCCGCGCCCTTGGCTACGAAGTGCCATAACCTTCGCCACGCCGCCGCATCCCACGCAACAGCTTGGATGCTGGTCTTGCAAAGCCACATTCCACCTCTCCGCCCCGAGCCAATCAAACAGGTGGCTTACCTGCCCCTTCGGAAGCAGCCCGTTGAGTGATCATTGACGATGCCCACCGCCTGCATCCACGCATAGACGATGGTCGGACCGACGAACTTGAATCCTTTCTGCTTCAGCGCCTTCGAAATGCGTTCGGAAAGGGCTGACTTTGTTATCCAGCTTTGCCCATCGCCCTGGATAAGCTGTCCCTCGGTAAAGGACCAGCAGAAATCGCTGAAGCTCTCACCCCGGTTTTCCATCTCGCAATAAATCTGTGCGCCCCGGATGGTGGCTTCTATCTTCGCCCTGGCCCGGATAATGCCGGGATCGGCCATCAGGCGCAGAACGTCATCTTCGCCGAAGCGCGCGACCTTGGCCGGATCGAAGCCAGAGAAGGCTTTGCGGAAAGCTTCGCGCTTGCGAAGCACGATGATCCAGGCCAAGCCCGCCTGAAATCCTTCCAGCATCAGTGTCTCCCACATCAAGCGCGAATCACGGATTGGGACTCCCCACTCCGTGTCGTGATACGCCCGCATCAATGGGTCGCTTTCAGCCCATACACATCGGATGTTTTTTTCGTCATCGTTCATTGTTATCTGGCTTCCACTGACGCGGGCTATTCGCTGCACAGGCTAGGCTGTGGGAACGGTCCCGCCATCAATCACATATTCCGTGCCGGTGATCGATGCTGCTCGCGGTGAGACGAGGAACGTGATTAGGTCGGCCACCTCTTGAGGTCGAGCCGGGCGACCGAGCGGAATGCCGCCAAGGGAATTCATGATGATCTTCTTCCCGCCCTCGTAATCCGTACCAGCTTGCTGCGCGAGGCGTTCCGCCAAGGCGACGGAAGCTTCGGTTTCGACCCAGCCCGGCGAGACGCGCACCACACGGATACCTTTCGGCGCTACCTCCTTCGACAGGCTCTTGCTGTAGGTCGACAACGCCGCCTTCGCTGCGGCGTAGGCCGTCGTCGCTTCAGGGAGCGGCAGTTCACGTTGAATCGAAGTGACGTGAATGATGACGCCGGAACCCTGTTCGATCATCGACGGGAGCAACGCCCTGTCGATGCGCACGGCAGGCATCAGATTTTGCTTGATCGCGGCGTCCCATTCGCCGTCGTTCAGGGCTGAGAATCCGCCGCCCGGCGCGCTCGATCCGCCGAGAACGTTGATGATGACGTCAATGCCGCCGAGGCGGTCGAGAACAGCGTTTGTCGCAGCCTGGCATCCCTCGGCCGTCATCAGATCTGCGGCGAAATAGATAGCGCCGTCAGGGGCCGTGTCGGGAACTGAACGCGCCGTGACGACGACCGTCATGCCGGCATTACGCAATGATTCGACGACGGCCGCGCCAATACCTTTGGTGCCGCCCGTGACGAGGGCCCTGCGGCCAGTGAGGTCAAGACTGAAGCTCATATGATGACCTCCAGGTAGGCGATCTTGTTGCCTTCGAGGCCGAAGAAATATCTAAGGTCAACGGGACTACCGGGGAAGTTGCCGGTCACCCGACTGGTGACAATGGTTTTGCCGTCCTTTTCTTCGGAAGCGAAGGGCGCACTCGTGTAGGTGTACTTCTTTGAGGAATCCGTTTTCCATTGCTTGATGGCGGCCAAGCCGTTGTAGGAGTGGCCTTCGTCCTTGACGACGGCGTTCTCAGTGAAGCATCGGGCAACAGCCTCGCCATCGCCCCTGTATGCGGCGAAATAGGCGTCAATCGGCTTTGGAAGATTGATAGACATGTAAGTAGCTCCTTCGTGAATGATCGGATCACCTTGTGTGACCCGAATTGATAAGTTAGAAGGATGAATCTAAGCTCCGAAAAGAACAAGAACGCACAAATAAGTAAGGTACAAACTAAAAAGTATGGATAAAAAATGGACACCCACCTCGGCCGCCGATGGCGTTGAGCAGGCGCTCAAGATTCTCGAAGGAAAGTGGAAGCTGGTGATCCTGTTCCATCTGTTCGGCGGCAAGCTACTGCGATTCTCCGAACTGGAAAGAGCGATTCCTGCCATTACGCAGAAGATGCTGATCCAGCAGCTTCGCCAGATGGAAATAGACGGGGTTGTTCGGCGGATCGTCCATCATCAGGTGCCACCGAAGGTCGAATACGGCTTGACCGATTGGGGTCAGGCACTCTGCCCGTCGCTCGATGCGCTGCTGAAATGGGCCGCGCTACGCGAGGGACAAGGCGAGAACGACGCCTGATTCCAGTAGCTAAAAGCTGAGCCCTTTAAGTCGCTAGAAATTCTCGATCCCCTTCGCTCACGCGATCCAGATCGGATGCCGTTTTCGGGGCTGCCACAATCTGGTTGCGCCCGCAGCGTTTGGCTTCATAGAGCGCGATGTCGGATGTGCGGATCAGCTCGGCGGGCGAGGAGACGGAAGCAAGCTCGGATGACGACACGCCGAAACTCAGGGTGACATGGCTGGCCACGGGCGATGCTTGGTGGGGAAGATTCAAGGCCAGGATGCGCTCGCGTATCTGCTCGGCCACGGCGATTGCGCCGCTCAAATCAGTCTGCGGCAACAGGAACGCAAACTCTTCGCCGCCGATGCGGGCCACCACATCGCCCGGGCGGGACAGCGCGCGGTGCATGGCCTGCGCTACGTCCACCAGGCACAGGTCGCCGGCGGGGTGTCCATAGTGGTCGTTGTATTCCTTGAAGTGATCGATATCAGCCATGATGAGTGACAACGGCGCATGGTCGCGTGTCGCGCGTGCCCACTCCTTGCCGAGTTCTTCCTCGAACAGCCGCCTGTTGGGGATGCCGGTGAGGCTGTCGAGACGGACCAGATATTCCAGCGCCTGCTCCACCTCGATGGATGTGTACAGCTCGCGGCGCAGTTTTTCCGAGTCGCGAAACAGGCGGCGCACCTGGGCGGAGGTGGCGAGCATGGCGAGACCGAAGATGACCATCATCACGCCCATGACGAGATGAATGCGATCGCCCGTCAACATCATTCGGATGCTGATGGGGAGCACGACCGGAATGGCGAAGCACCAATAGGCGTGGCCCACGGGCGACAGCAGCGGAACGGCGCCGGCCACCATTCCCCCGAGCACAAAAGCGAGAACGACCTGGTGCGGGAATGAGCTGGGATGAAACAGCAAAATGCCGGACAGCCCCCACACCACCCCGGCCGCGCATGCGCCTGCCAGAAAAAACCTGGTCCAGTAAGCAAGATCCGGATCGCTCCTGGGAGAGGCGTTTCTGAACGCCCGCAAACTGAGGAATCGAGCCCCCGTGACGGCAATGAGCAAGCCGGACCAGGCTAGCAGGACGGGCGTGGGCACGGCGTTCCACAGCACCGCGGCAAGAATGAGTCCGATAGCCAGGTTGACGATCAGCGAGATGGGGAGCTGACGAAAGCTCTGCGCAATCTGCGGCACCAGGATGCCCGAATCCTGGGGATATGGAGATTGTGGGACAGGCTTATCCAATGGCGAGCTCCCTTGACGGGGTTTCCGGGCGCATTTCGCCTGCGCACAAGCGTCTATCCAATATAGGCCAAGCTGAGCGGATCATGGTTCGGGCCTGCGCATGCGCTGCAAAGTCTGGGCGGCTGGAGACGATAATCGGCGTCTGTTCTTGCTGACATGAGCCGGGGTACACTTTCATCTCTTCGGCCTTTTGGTCAATCCGGGTAGGCGCCACCATGTCCCAGCAGCATCCCATCATTGCGGTCACCGGATCGTCCGGTGCGGGCCTGTCCACGATACGCCACGCGTTCAAGTTCATTTTCGAGCGCCTGAACATCAAGCCCGCGATCGTTCATGGCGACGGTTTCCGGCGCTATACCGATCGGCAGTTCGCCGCCTTACTCGACGAAGCGCGGGCGAGCGGCCGCAACATTTCCTGGTTCGGGCCGGAGTGCAATCATTTTCAGGAGCTGGAATCGTTTTTTCGGACCTATGGCGAATGCGGCAGTGGGGTGGTTCGCCAGTATGCACACACGGCCGAGCACGGCGAGGAACTGGGCGTGCAGGCGGGCGAGTTCACGCCCTGGGCGCCGCTGCAGCCGGGCAGCGATCTCCTGTTCTACGAGGGGCAGCATGGCGGCCTGATGGCCAATACCTGGACGCGCCGCAAAGTGGACTCGCGCCACTTTCCGCCGCAAATTGACCGGCGCGCGGGGCGCCCGGGCATCGATGTGGCCCAGCATGTGGACCTGCTGATCGGGGTGGCGCCCGCGATCAACCTGGAGTGGATACAGAAGATCCACCGCGACTGCAAAAAGGGCACGTGCACGCCCGAGGAATCGGTGGAAACCATCCTGCGCCGCATGGACGACTACATCCATTACATCGTGCCCCAGTTCGGCCTGACCGACATCAATATCCAGCGCATGCCGCTGGTGGATACCTCCGACCCGTTCATCGCGCGCGACGTGCCGCTGGCCGACGAATCGCTGTGCATCATCCATTTTCGCGACCGCGAGCGCCATGATTTTCCCGATCTGCTCAGGCGTATTCCCGACGCGTACATGTCGCGCCCGACCACGATGGTGGTCCCCAACAATGACCTGCGCCTGGCCCTCGGCATGATTTGCGGTCCGATCCTGGCCCGGTTCATGGAGGCGCGCAGCGTCGCAACCAAGTAAATAGGTCAGACTCCATTGATTCTGACGAAATCAAAGAGCCAAGGGCGAATTGATTTCATGCCACTCTGGAGTCAGGTTTCGCGAAACCCTGTTTTCCCTTTCTGCCTCCAAGCCGCTCAGCGGCGGGATTCACGCCAGGTAAGCTTTGGCTTCTTCGCCCGGATTGGGCAGACCAGCGATACGCCAAGCCTGGCGCGGGGAACGGAACCACTGATGCAGACAATCCGCGTCCAGGCCGTTGAGGTGGCAAATATGGCTCAAGGCCGTGACCGCGCCGAATTTGTGGAATTCATCGCGCAAGGTCAGTAGCAACTGCTGTTGCAAGTCATCCATTTCTCCCAGGCCCTCGGAATTCGCGATGTGCTGCGCCAGTGTGATATCCCATTGTTCGGGATTGATGAAGAAACCATCCTTGTCAAAAAGGAAGCTCAGGTCTTTTGCGGCGGCCGGGTTCATGCGCTTGTCCTGTGTGCAGGGTTGCGTCAGCGCCACCCCGTCAATCAATGCCGATTACGCGGCACGATGACTAATCGGAAACGATGGCCAAATGATGCCGATAAGGGCGACGATTGGCAGCGAGGGGGCGTCCGAATTCCGTGTAAGCCCTGTCTGAAAATGGGGTGGGGCTTCCCGCGCGAGTTGAAGTGGCCGGGCAAAGGGGGCTGTCGCTTCCCGCTTGCAATAACTTGCCTGCCAGGTAGGGGCATGAGACGTTCCAGGCTATTTGGCATAAGGTACGCATGCTGATGCGTCCGGAATCCCCTCCGTTCGTACCGGTGGTTCATTCCCAATCGGAAGGGTGAAAGGGCTTGCTGCGATGAGCGAATTGACCATCTGGACCTACGACTGGGTGCCCGAAGGCCCGCGTGGTTTTGTACGTGATCTGAGGCTGAGGTGGGCGTGCGAAGAAGCCGGTCTCAGCTACGCAGTCCGTACGGTTCCATTCGACGGCCGCGATACCCATCATCTCGCACGCCAGCCTTTTGGCCAGGTTCCGTTCCTGAGCGACGGGGAACTGGAGCTATTCGAGAGCGGTGCCGGGCTGCTGCATCTGGCCCGGAAAAGCGACACGCTGATGCCGCGCGATCCGGTTGGCGAAGCGGAAACGCTGCAATGGACGATCGCCGCGCTCAACTCGATCGAGATGGTCACCGTACCGTGGTGGTTTCTGAATATCTCCGGCGACGAGAACAATGGCCTTGGCGCATGGATGGGCCAGCGTCTCGACCAGCTCGAGAAAGTACTGGGCGGGCGGGCATGGCTCGCGGCGGGCCGCTTCACGGTCGCAGACCTGCTGATGGCGGACGTGTTGCGCATTCCGGACGTCCGTTCGTTTGGCGACCGGCCGGCGACCGAGGCCTATGTGACGCGTGTCACGGATCGTCCCGCTTTCAAAAAGGCCCAGGCTGACCAGATGGATCATTTCGAAGCCGCCGACGAGAAGCGGGCAAAATGAATCAAACGGACCGGGCTCGGGTGATTTGCCTTCGATGAACCCAGGCGAGGTGTTTCACGCCACGCGCCTTATTGTGCGAAATCCTCGGGCCCGAAGATCTGCCGGATCTCGATGGTGTCGCCTTCGTCCGCCGGGCAGCGTTGCGCCCACTTCACCACGTCTTCCCTGGATGGCGCATCCACCAGCCAGTAACCGCCCAGCACTTCCTTCGCTTCGATCAACGGTCCGTCGGTGACGGAGGACTTGCCTTGGGCGAACGACACGCGCGCCCCCTTGGCCAACGGGTGCAGGCCGTTGAGCGATTCGATTTTGAGCGCTTTGCCCATTTCCTCGTTGAAGCGTCCCATCGCTTCCATTTTCTTGAGGTCCGGCGTGAAGTCCGGCGCCGGTTTGCCGCCCTGGTACACGGCGGGAATCATCAGCATCATGAATTGCATGGTCATCTCCTTTTGGGGTGTCGATAACCAGGACGACGTTTGTAGGGGGCCGAATCGACAACCGATAATTTTTTCGAGAATAAAAAGAATAAAAGGGGTAAAGGATCCGTTTCGAGAAATGGCGGCAATGCAGGGAGCGGGACCGTCCGCCGGGTGGAGGGCGATCCGCTGCAGTCAGTCGTCGAACACTTCGTAGTCGATCGGCTTGAAGCTGTAGTTGTTGGACTGCTCGGCGGAGCAGGCTGTGAGACCGACGATCAGATCCATCTGGGCAACAAGATCCACGTAGTCTCCCGCTTTGCTGCGGGGCGGCCTGACCGCGATTTCGCCGGTCTCGCCGTTGACGTCGACGTTCATGAATATATTGAATGTGACCGGGATCTGGTCCGGCGCGATGCCGAAAGGCGCGAGCGCCTCCGACAGGTTGCCGTGACAGCCCCGGTGCGGATGCTCATGACCGTAGAGGATGCGAAAGGTATCGGCAGAGCAGGGCGTCAGCAGAAAATCATGGCGTCGCACGCGATCCTCGCCGATACGGAACATCGGCGTGCTGCGGTTGGAATACAGGATGTCGTCCGTCGTCAGGAAGAGTCTGGAGGCGTAATCGAGGGTACGTCCGGAGGACAGGTACTCCTGTGTATCGTCACGATTGAAAGCGATCAGGTCGGAGACTTGTTCGCCCCTCGGATCGATGACCCGCAGCCGCTGCCCGGCGCGCAGCTCGAACGCCACGCCCGAGCGGGGAGGGATCTCAGCGCGCATGAAACGGGCACGTCCAGTGATCGTCGACGGCGCGTCCACTGTACTGACGGGCTTCAGAGCCGGCTCCAAAAGGTTTGAGCATGGGATTCGGGGTTCCTTCCAGTTGTGTGTCGCGCTTGATGATGGTGTCCCGAATCGGCACGTATTTCCCATCGCTTCGCAGACGTTCGAATTGGTCGTGCAGATTGAACACCAGGGCCGGGCGCACAAAGCGCCGCGCAGTCCGGCTCGCGCCCGGATGCAGGCCTACGACGTAGTATCCGCGGCCGCCCACGCTGAAGCTGAAGTCCGCAGACTTCGGGTCTTTGCTCACCCTGGGATCCCATTCGTGATGGACGGCATCGGCATGATGCATGCTGTCCAGATACTGCCACAGAACGGATTCGAAAGCGTCTTCCGTGAGCGTTCCGGGCTGGCGAAACAGGACCACCATGCTCTGGAACAAGGGCGAATCGCGGTCGTACTCGCGACTGAACTGCTGCAAGGCAGCGACGGTCGAGGCGGCCGGGCCGCCTCGCAAAGTGTTTTCGATCCGGTAAATGATCTGCCCGCGGCTCAGCGCCGACTTCGCACCCACGCATGGAAAAGACTCGGCGGCAATAAATGCTTCGAAGCGGCCGATCAGTTCCCCCTCCGAGATATCCGTAGCAGACGGTTGCGATTGCACGCGCATGACGCCCTTCCTTCCTCGAGAGTCTGTTCCCTGGTCTGTCTATTCAAATCAAAACGGGCTGGATTCATGGACTCGAGCTTAGCGTCGACGGCGTTTGAGCGAAGTCGTCCAGGGGTCGGGATGCGTGTAGGAAATGGCTGAAGCGGCAGAGGCGGAAATACGGGCGGGTGCCCACCTGGGGCTGTAGGAGGTGGGCAGAGTCTCGAAGTTGGATTTTGCCCTCTCCCAACGCCGACAGTGTCTACGCGCCCTGGGCGCCTTTCTGTGCGTGGTCTGTCCGCTTACGGACTGACGTGTTCCCAATGCCGCTGACGCCGGCAGGGCACGGGAGCAAGCTTACTTTGATGTGGGAGAAAAAATCCCGCTCCAACGGCTGGTCGCGATACGCAATTGGTCTGACCCGAACTTCGTCAGTTTGAATTTTCCACCGTTTTTTAATGCAAGGCGCAAAAGCCAGCTGGCCGCCGGCCCAAGGCGAATCTGCTCCCCGCTGAACCGGGCTTCGACATCCGTACCTGTTTTGCAAATGACGCCACGGCTCTCTGCCCAAAGGCCCTCGCCGGTTTTGGTGAATTCCATAAAAAGAGAACCATGGTTTTCAACAATGGACATCACCAGAGGTTTGCCGTCATCCATCGTAGTCTCTTCCCATTTCAGGGGGAAGATAGGGTGGCCGAGCATGACGCCCAATTCACCGACCGTTGCTGCACAGGTTGGCGAAGCATGCGCTTCGCCATGCCAAGCCAGAAGCAATGGCAGGTAAAACAGGATATATTTTCGGCGCATGGCGAGATTCCGTTTCTCTGGATGAGAGTGACTGGAGAAAACAGTCTAACCACACAATCTGATTTATTTCATGACGGTTTCAGCGTTGGAGGGCCATGTCCAGGATCGGTTTGCTTACGCCGCTCTGCCTGGGCTGAGGCCATAGCGGGCAGACACTCTCCGCCTGCCCTCCACACCCCATGCGACTCTCCCGACTTGATTTCGCTGACCGGGAAACCTGGGAATCCCGGGGTCAGGGATGCGTATACCCCAGCACCAACAGCAGCAGCGCCGTGATGGCCATGGCCGCGTGGAAGCTGACGCCCATCATCGGCGGTGGCGAGCGGTGTTCATGGGTGCCCATGCGCAGGGCCAGCAGAACCAGCCCGCCGGCCAGCGCCAGCACGAACAGCAGCGCCGCATCGTTGTACAGCATGTGAACGGGGCTGCTGAAGATATGTTTTCCCAACAGGGCCAGGCCCAGCAGGGCGAGGCCGGCGTGCACCGCCGCCAGGGCCCGCAAGCCGCGTCGGTAGCGCACGCCCAGCACCACGAGCCCCAGGCCCAGCGCCACCGCCAGGCAAAACAGAACGATTGCGGCAAGGATCATGCGTTCTCCATTAAAGTATTCGATTCAAGCTTGAATACGACCGGGTCTCGGACTGAGCGCTCGACGCGCGCCTTCGAACCTTGGGCGCGATCGCGAAGGGAGCGAGCAGCCTGAAGACCCGTCAAACGGGGTGTCGTTCCATGTGTCTGAAAAAACACTCAATCAGTCGGCGCAAAAGGGTTGCCCGATCGCTGCCGGAGCGGCGTGAGAATGTCCGCCAGGCCGTTGTGATCGATTTCCTGCATCAGGGCCAGCAGACGGCCAATTTCACCCGGAGGGAATCCGTTGCGCGCGAACCAGTTGAGGTAATTGCCCGGCAGGTCCGCAATGATCCGGCCCTTGTGCATGCCAAAAGGCATCTCCCGGGTGACAAGTAATTCCAGGTCCTTGGGATTCATGTTACCCACTGCCTCGGCATCGAATAAAGGAGGCAGGCTGCACGGACCCCGTCATCTCTGTTCGGCCAATCGATGTGTCGCGCCCAGCACCGCGCCGATCGTCACCAGCACGACGCCAGAAATGGTCACGGCATCGAGGGATTCCTTCAGCAATGGCACGGCGGCCACCGCCGAGATGCCGGGAACCATGGCCAGCATGAGCGTTGCCTTTTGCGGCCCGATGTTGTGGATGGCGTAGGTGAAGAGCAGGCCGGCAATCGAGGCGGCCAGGATGCCTTGATACACGCCTTGCAACAGAATGAAGGACAGGGAAACAGTGGTGATGGCCTTGGGCAGGAAGAGGAGATAAACCGGCGTGTAGAAAACCATGGAAATCACGGAGACCCCGACCGTTGCTTCGATGGGTGGGACATGCCAATGCTTGAGCAACAAGACGAAGCTTGCGAAGCTGATTGCGGCAAGGAGAAAGAACATATCCCCTACCCATTGATGGGCGGGGGCGCCGGAAATCTGGCCCAGGCTGTGGAAGCCGATCAGCACGATCCCCAGCCCCGCGACCAGCAGGGCGAACTCGGTCCGGATGCCAGGGCGGTGCCCGAGTATGAGCCAGGTGATCAATGCGCTCGCAAAGGGAATGCCGCCATTGACCAGAATGCCCGCGTGCGCGGCCGGCGCAAGGGAAAAGCCCGAGTAGATGAACAAGGTGTAACCCGTGCCGCCAATCGCGGCAAGCACGGCAAGCCGCGGCCACTTGAGGTGGTTCCATCGGGTCAACATAAAGGGAAGAAACGCCATTCCCGAGACGACAAAACGGATGGCCACCATGTCATAGGGCGTAAGCGGGCTACGCCCGCCCAGCCGGGAGACGATATTGAACCCGGACCAGATCATGACGACCACCGCTGCTGCCGAAAAGCCTTTGAGCAGGTTGAGACGGTGGGCCGGAATAGTTGGATCGGCATCTGTCATGCGTTGGGTTCCGGGATGTCGGGAGTGCTCACATTACCACTGACCACGCAATCGATCGCGTCGTGCACCCAGGCGGCAGTCGTACGATAAAAAAGCAGGTTCCGCGATCTTTTGTGCACTGGATGCGCCGGCGCGACGTGGCCGCTGCGGACGGCGTGCCCGTTCAATACGGCGTGCCGTCCTGGTGGAAGAAGCGCCACCGGCCGTCGACGAAGGTGGCGAACAGATCGTCGTCGGGGTAGGTGACTTCGTCGCCCGACGAACGGTCGCCGATTTCCAGAACCAGCACGTCTTCGCCGGTTTCGTTCAGCAGCTGGCTGGCATTGCCGGTGCCGGCCTTGAAGCCGGCGCACATGCCGGGCGCCAGGCGCATGCTGCCTTCGTTGGTGCGCAGGGTGGGCGATCCGGCGAGGATGTAGACCAGTTCGTCCTGCCGGGAATGCGCATGGCGCAAGGCCGAGACCGCACCGGGCGCCAGGCGCGTGAGGTTGACGCCGAAGTTGGCCAGGCCGAAGGCGTCGCCCAGGGCGCGCTTCTCGCGTCCGGCCAGGCGTTCGCCCAGCAAGGTCTGGATCGCTTGCGGATAGGTGGAGGGTCGGTCGCGCGGCGGAATGTCGAGGGCGACGCGGGCGACGGATGTAGAGGGCGTCATGCGGTTTTCTCCCGTTGATGGCGTGAGTGTGATGCGGGTCAGGCGCGCCGGGCGAGTTTGCCCAGCGCTTCCAGCGCCTGTTCCACCCGTGTGTCCCAGGGCAGGGCAGCGGCCAGCCGCAGGCAGTTGCGGTAGCGGCCCTGCGGCGAGAAGAGATTGCCCGGGGTGAAACTGATGCCTTGTTGTAGCGCCTTGTCGTGGAGGGCGAGCGTATCGATGTGCTCCGGAAGTTCGACCCAGAGCACGAAGCCGCCGTCGGGGCGCGAGGTCCGGGTGCCGGCCGGAAAATGCCGGGCGATGTGCGCCTGCATGCGCGCCAGGTTGTCGGCGTAGGAGCGGCGTACCTTGTTGAGGTGGCGTTCGTAGCGGCCGTCCGCCAGGTAGCGGGCCACGGCCAGCTGCGGCAGGGTGGCGCTGGACAGGGTGCTGACGTACTTGAGGTGCTCGACGGCCTGGCGCCAGCGGCCCGGCACGATCCAGCCGACCCGGTAGCCGGGCGCGATGGTCTTGGAGAACGAGGCGCACAGCAGCACGTTGTCCGTGCGGTCGTACGCCTTGGCCGGGCGCGGGCGCGTGCGGCCGTGGGCGAGGTCGCCGTAGATATCGTCCTCGATGAGCGGAATGCCGCGCGCGGCGAGCATTTTCACCAGCCGGGTCTTGTGGGCGTCGGGCATGAGGCTGCCGGTGGGGTTGCTGAAATTGCTCACCACCGCCACGGCCTTGACCGGCCAGCGTTCCAGGGCCAGGGCCAGGGCGTCGAGGCTGATGCCTGTGACCGGGTCGCTGGGGATTTCCAGCGCCTGCATGCCCAGCGACTCGATCGCCTGCAGGGTGCCGAAGAAGGCGGGGCTCTCAATGGCGATGATGTCGCCGGCCTTGGCCACGGCGCGCAGGGCGAGGTTCAGGGCTTCCTGGCAACCGTCAGTGATGACCACGTCGTCCGGACCGAAGGCACAGCCGCGTTCGGCGGCGCGCTGCGCGATGCGGATGCGCAGGGGTTCTTCACCCGGGGGAAAGCTGTAGCGGCTGGCGACATCGTTGCTGTCGCGCAGGCTGCGGTTGAAGGCGGCGCGCAGGTCGGCCAGCGGCAGATAACCGGGGTGGGGCGTGGCCGCGCCCAGCGAAACCAGGTCGGGTTGCAGCGCGTTGCGGCACAGGCGCAGGGCGACCTCGGTGACGCTGACCGTGCAGGGACCTTCGGCATTGTCGTTGCCTTTCGCGGGGGGCAGCGAGGATTCGGGGTGGCGCGCAAAGAATCCGGATTGCGGCCGCGCTTCCAGCCAGCCATGGCTTTCCAGCAGCCGGTAGGCCGACACCGCCGTGTTCTGGCTGACCCGGTGCTGTTCGGACAGCCGTCTGACGGAGGGCAGGCGGTCGCCGGGCTGGTACACGCCCTGGCGGATGGCGTTCTTCACGTGCGTCGCGAGGTTTTCGTACAAGTTCATGGCAGCCTCCTGTCTCGCCAGTGTAGGGCCAGCGCCGTGCCCCGATGCAGTACACGCGAAGCCGATCCCGATGGTTACAGTTGGCCTCAGGATGCAACTGTAACCTAATGAAATCGGTTTTTCTGCATCTGTATCGAGGCGCCGCGCCTGCCTAGTATTCCGGGCATGGATGGCAACATACGACAGGAAGGCAGCGCGGATGTCCGGCAGCTTGTGCACCGGGCGGCTGCCTTGCGCAGGCGCTATATCCGGAGGGTTGCAGGCAGAATCCTGCGGCGCCTGACCGTTGCCATGGCCTGCCGGCGGGCCGAATCCGAACTCGGTGCGTTGAGCGACCGGGCACTGCATGACCTGGGCGTGGATCGGGGCGGCATCATGTACGCGGTCCGCTATGGCCGAAGGGAACGCCGGGCGGGCGCATTGCGTCGGCTGCTGATTTCGGCACGACGATTGGGAACGCTCATCTGGAACAGGAGGACACGTGATCACGAAAGCGCAAGCCGACAGATTCGGCAAGGAATGGATCGAAGCCTGGAACAGCCATGACCTGGACCGGATACTGTCGCACTACAGCGAGGACTTCGTGATGTCTTCCCCACATATCGCCGTGATCGCGGGCGAACCAAGCGGCGTGCTCAAGGGAAAACGCGCGGTGGGAGACTACTGGAGGCGGGCCCTGTCACGTTTCCCCGACCTGCACTTCGAGCTGCTGGCGACGTTTGCCGGGGCGGACAGCGTGGCGATCCACTACAACGGCGTGCGTGGTCCCGTGATCGAAGTGCTGTTCTTCGATGCCGGCGGCCTGGTCGAGCGGGCGGCGGCACACTATCTGCCGTAGCGCGGGCAGTGTCCGTTCTACCGCGCGAATTCCCGGGCCGGACGGCGTGGGTTCAGTTCGGGTTCGCTTCAATTCACGAGGCCGCAGAGACCACGGGCCAGGACCTGGGGCAGTGACTGTTCTGATTCAAATGCCGCGACCGGCTTGAAGGATGGTGTCGGGTAGCCTGCGCGTAGGACGGGAACGCTCCGAGGGCTTGCTCGACACATGGCCGATGACGGCCAAGCCGCTCCGCAGTCGCCGGCATTCCCCGTGCTACCATCCGCCCCGCCATGCGACTCCCCCAACTCCGACAACGTCTTCGCGCTCTCGGCGCTGCGCCCTGCCATGAGGGGCGCGTGCTGCGGGCGTGGGTTCAGGTACGCTCGCTCGATAACAAGCGCCGGCGCGCAGAGGACTTTCTGCCGCTGTCGGTGCGTCACGCGCTTCCCGGTTTGTTCGATGAGCTGAATGCGCTCGCACGGGTGTATTCCGAGCATCCCGGCGAGGACGGCTCGGCACGCCTGCTGGTGGAACTGGCGGATGGCCAGACGGTGGAAAGCGTGCTGCTGCCGCGCGACGGCGTGTGCGTGTCGACCCAGGTCGGCTGTGCGGTGGGCTGCGTGTTCTGCATGACCGGCCGTGCTGGTTTGCTGCGCCAGCTCTCCAGCGCGGAGATCGTCGCGCAGGTGGTGCTGGCGCGCAGCCGCCGCCCGGTGAAGAAGGTCGTGTTCATGGGCATGGGCGAGCCGGCCCACAATCTGGACAACGTACTGGAGGCCATCGAGCTGCTCGGCGTGGAAGGTGGCATCGGCCACAAGAACCTGGTTTTCTCGACCGTCGGCGACCGGCGCGTGTTCGAGCGCCTGCCGCTGTCCAGAGTGAAGCCAGCGCTGGCGCTTTCCCTGCACACTACGGACCAGGAATTGCGCCGCCGACTGCTGCCGAAGGCGCCCGACATCGCGCCGGTCGAACTGGTCGAGTTGGGCGAAGCCTATGCCCGCCGCACCGGCTACCCGATCCAGTATCAGTGGACGCTGCTCGAGGGCATCAACGACGGCGATGCCGAATTGGAGGGGATCGCACGATTGCTGGCCGGCAAGTATGCGGTGATGAACCTGATTCCCTACAACCGCGTCGAGGGCAACGACGGCTTCGACTACCGCCGTCCAAGCTGGGAACGGGCGGCCGAGATGGCGCGCCGCCTGCACCAACGCGGCGTGCTCACCAAGCTGCGCCACTCCGCGGGGCAGGATGTCGAGGGCGGTTGTGGGCAGTTGCGGGCGCGAACGCTGCGCATCGATGAAGGAACGATAAGGGTCAGCCCCGAGCGGATGTCCCACGTTTGACAGGCGCTCACCTTTTCGACTTCAGTCACGCCACCGCTTGAATGCCGCTGCGGTGGTCTTATCGGCGCATCGGATCACCCGACTACGACTAAAGTTGTATATCCCTCTCCGGGTATTCGACCTAGAGTGTTTTTAGCTGTCCGACACAAGCGGTCGCTGCGATCCGCCCGCCGTTCCGATGAGCGCACGCGAACGATGGACGTGGACGGGACGGACACACGATCTGAATCCATGAAGCGTTCAGATATTCGCCGGGCTGCCAGCATGCGACGCATGGCACGGCACCGATCGAAAAATCAGACACGGAGGGACACATGGCACTGACGACTTTCCACAGTACCGGCATCCAATATGCCGCGGATTTTTTTGCCGAAGACACCATCGCGCTGATGTTGCAGCCGCCGCAGGCGTTGACCTTGGAGGAAATGGTCATGGGCATGGTGGCGCCGCCCGATACGCCGGAGGCTGCCGTAGCTGCAGCCTGGGCCGAGCTCGCTGACGATGCGGATTTCCAGAAGGCCGTCAGTGAAAAGCACTTCACCGAAGCCCAGGCGACGGCGACGCTCGTCAGCGGCATCGCGGCGCCGATGGGCGCCACGCTCGATACGACGCTGGCCGATACGCTCCAGGTGAATTACGAAACACGGATCGAGAACGGCAATTACGTCTACCTGCTCGATGGCGAACGCATCCTGACCATATCGGGGGGCATGGAGTCGGCCCCCATGGTGGCGGCCAACGCCGATGCCATCCTGTACGGCTGTTTTCTCGTCATCGACGTGCTGGGCATCGTCGCTGCCGCGGCCAGCGTGAGCGTCGCGGTGCAGAAAAGCAAGATGGCCAAGAGCCTGCAAGGACCGCTGGGCGGATTCTTCAAGAAGGTGATGAACCCCACTGCCGTGCGGGAGCTGAAACGGCTGGAGCAGCTGGGAGAAAAACTGGAGTTGATCAAGAAGGTGCTGTTCTGGCTGCGCGGCACCACCAATCTGAAAACCGTCGTCGGTACCTTCCTGCAATCCCTGTCGTGGATCGACTATGCGGTTGCGATCATCCAGCTTGTCGCGTCGGTCCTGCTGTTGATCGGAACGGGCGGCGCCACGATGGCCGCCAAGATCATGCAGCTCGGGGCGGCCATCGCCATGTTCCTTGCCGACCTGGTCGGCTTCATACGGGCATTGACCAAACAGGCGCAGCCCGGGTAACGAGACTCGAATCCGGGCTCAGCTTTTCAGTTTAGCGAACGCCGCGGCCATGGCGCCCCCTGCCGGTGCCGAAGCGGGCGCACGGTTTGGCTTGCCCCCCACCGGTTTGCCCTGGCTGCGATTGTCGCGCGGCGCTGCGTGTGGCTTCCTGTCCACCGGCGCTGCCGCATCGCTCAGCCGCATCGTCAACGCGATGCGTTTGCGCTTCTCGTCGACTTCCAGCACTTTGACCTTCACGATCTGCCCGGCCTTGACTACGCTGTGCGGGTCCTTGACGAACGTGTTGGACAGGGCGGAGATGTGGACCAGGCCGTCCTGATGCACGCCGACGTCGACGAAGGCGCCGAACGCCGCCACGTTGGTGACGACGCCTTCCAGGATCATGTCGGGCTTGAGGTCGGCCAGCGTTTCCACGCCGTCCTTGAAGCTTGCGGTGGTGAATTCGGGGCGCGGGTCGCGGCCGGGTTTCTCGAGCTCCTTGAGGATGTCGCTGATGGTGGGGAGGCCGAACTGCGCATCCGTGTATTTCGACGGATTGAGCGACTTCAGCAGGGTGCTGTTGCCGATCACGGCCTTGAGGTCCTGCTTGATGTCGGCGAGGATGCGCTGCACCAACGGATACGATTCGGGGTGAACGGCGGAGGCGTCGAGCGGATCGGCGCCGTCCATGATGCGCAAAAAGCCGGCCGCCTGTTCGAAGGTCTTCTCGCCCAGGCGCGGCACGTCTCGCAGCTGCGCGCGGCTGGCGAATTTTCCGGTGGCGTCGCGGTGCGCGACGATGGCCTGCGCCACGCTGTTGCCGAGGCCGGAGACGCGCGCGAGCAGGGGCGCGGAGGCGGTATTGACGTCCACACCCACGGCATTGACGCAGTCCTCCACCACGGCGTCGAGAGAACGCGCCAGCTCGAACTGGCTGACGTCATGCTGGTACTGGCCGACACCGATCGACTTCGGATCGATCTTCACCAGTTCGGCCAGCGGGTCCTGCAGCCTCCGAGCGATGGACACCGCGCCGCGTAGCGAGACGTCCATATCGGGCAGTTCGCGCGAGGCGAATTCGGATGCCGAATAGACCGACGCGCCGGCCTCGGAGACGACGATGCTGGTCAACTTCAGTTCAGGACGCAGCTTGATCAGGTCGCGCGCCAGTTTATCGGTTTCGCGCGAGGCCGTGCCGTTGCCGATGGCGATCAGCGCGACGCGGTGTTTCTCGGCGAGTTTGGCCAGCGTGTGCAGCGAGCCGTCCCAGTCGTTCCGCGGCTGATGCGGATAGATCACGGCGGTGTCGACCACCTTGCCGGTCTCGTCGACCACTGCCACTTTCACGCCGGTACGCACGCCGGGATCGAGCCCCATGGTGGCGCGCGGCCCGGCGGGGGCGGCGAGCAGCAGGTCCTTGAGGTTGCGTGCGAATACCTGGATGGCTTCGGTTTCGGCGCGGGCGCGCAGCGCACCCATCAGTTCGAGTTCCAGGTGCATGAAGCTCTTCACGCGCCAGGTGAAGCGCACCGTGTCCATCAGCCAGCGATCGGCGGGGCGGTTCTGGTCCTGGATGCCGAAGCGGCTGGCGATGCGCGTCTCGCACGGATTGAGCGGCGCGCTCCAGGCCGGGCGTTCCTCCTCGCTGTCGAGGCGCAGCCGCACGTCTAGCATCTCCTCGCGCCGTCCACGGAACAGTGCCAGCGCACGGTGCGACGGGATGGTGGTCAGGGATTCTGAATAATCGAAGTAGTCGGCGTATTTTTCCGCCGCCGCGTCCTTGCCTTCGCGTACCTTGGATTCGACGACGCCGTGCGCCTGCACGTATTCGCGTAGGGCTTGCAACAGGCTGGCGTCTTCGGCGAAACGCTCCATCAGGATTTGCCGCGCGCCGTCGAGCGCGGCCTTGGCGTCCGGCACGCCCGGATTGTCACCCTGCTCGGTCGTGAAGGGATCGCGCAGGTAGTTTGCTGCTTCCTCCTCCGGATTCAGCATCGGATTGGCCAGCAGGGCGTCGGCCAGCGGTTCCAGTCCGGCTTCCTGCGCGATCTGCACCTTGGTGCGCCGCTTCGGCTTGTAAGGCAGATAGAGATCTTCCAGCTGCGTCTTGTCGGGCGCCAGCGAGATGGCCTTCAACAACTCCGGCGTCATCTTGCCTTGTTCGGTGATCGACTCGACGATGGCCGCGCGACGCGCTTCCAGCTCGCGCAGATAGCGCAGCCGGTCTTCCAGCAGGCGAAGTTGCATATCGTCCAGTCCGCCGGTCGCCTCCTTGCGATAGCGCGCGATGAAGGGCACCGTCGCCCCCTCGTCAAGCAGGGCAATGGCCGCGGCCACTTGTGCAGGTTTGGCCGCGATCTCGGTGGCGAGTCGATGTTCGATGGAAGGGAGCATGGTTCGGGTGACTGAATGAGCCAGCCTCTACGTCGCGAGGCTGATGGGCGAAACATATAGGGCGAAACATATAGGTTGCGCATTATGCCGAATATCTTCAAATCATTGCGACGTGTGAGATACCCGTGGCGCACGTTCCCAGCAATGCGGCCTTTGCATGGACTCATGTATCGACCAAGCCAAGCGCCAAGATGCATGGCCATTCATGGAAGTCTTGCCGACACCCCGCCCGCTCAGGCCGGCATTGAGCGACGCTTGTTGCGTCGCCAGAAACGGCTCATGAGCGGCTTGACGCTGGTGCCATGCATCACGATGGACAGCGTAACCACGATCAGCGTCAAGTGCATCAGCTCCAGCGCCATGGGTTCGGGTAGCCCGTGCTGGATGGCGTACATCAGGTAATAAAGCGAACCGATGCCGCGCACCCCGAACCAGCCTGCCATGCCGTGCATGCGCCAGGATGTGCGGGTGCCGAGCAGGCCGATGAAGACGCTGAGCGGACGCACTGCCATGAACAGGAACAGGGCCAGCCCCACCGCCTGCCAGCTCCACGAGTCAGGATACAGCGTTCCGCCCAGCAGCAGCACCAGCAGGAGTTCCGACAGGCGTTCCAGGTGCTCCTTGAATATGAGGGCCCCCTGGCTGACGGTGGGCGACACGTCGGAGTCGGGATTGGTCGAATCGATATGCCTGATTTCCAGGGTAGAGCGCGAATCTGGGGAACGCTTGGGCGTGTTGGCGAGCTTCAGTTCGGTCTGGCGCAATGCCACGGCAGCGAAAAAAACCGCCAGAAATCCCCACGCATGGACCTGTACGCTCAAGCCGTATACCAGGCCGATCAGGCCAAGCCCGAGAAAATCATCCAGTAGCTCGTGCCTGTGATGCTCGCCGCGTAGCGTCCATCCCAGATAGGCCAGCGCGACCCCAGCGGCCACGCCGATGGCAATGCCGCCCAGCGTTGCCCACAGTACGTCGACGACGGCCCATCGCAGGCCGAAATCGCCGATTTCATGCAGACCCAACAAGCCCATTCCCAGCATCACGAACGGAAAGGCGGTGCCGTCATTCATGCCGGCCTCGGAGGTCAGCGTGAAGCGTAATTGATCGCGGTCGCCGGGATGGCGGCTCTGGACGTCCGTTGCCAGCACCGGATCGGTGGGCGCCAGGATCGCGCCCAGCAGGATCCCCGCGCCCAGCGGCAGACCGAACAGGTAATGCGCGAAGAGAGTGATCATGCCGACGCTGACCGCCATCGATACCGTTGCCAGCAAAACGGGCGCGCGCCATCGCGCAAACCCGAACGGCACCGGCATCTTGACTCCCGCGGAAAACAGGGAAATCAGTACCGCGACTTCGGTCAGCACTTCCAGCAGTGCCGATTCCTTGAGCGGATTGAAATGAAACAGGTCGAGGACCGTGGGCCCCATGATCAGTCCCACCGCCAGATAGATGATGGCCGATGTGACCGGCAGGCGTTTGAGGACGGTAAACGTCATGCCCATGAAAAGCAGCAGGCCGCCCACGAAGATGAACCACTGTGCGTTAGTCATTGTTTGCCTTGCTCAGGTGGGTCCCGTTTGAGACACGTTCCGCGGCTGCGGGTTCTCAAACATGATGTGGCGATCCAGGGAAATCAAAGGGGCGGACTGGATTGCCCCGGGTTTTCGGAAGGCATTGAGGATGGTGGCGCAGGCAGGATCGACTTCTTCAGTCCGTCTGGACACTTCGACCAGGGTGACTGACGATCCCCGTCCCGTCCGTGACGGGATTACTTCTTGTCCAGCTTGGTGAACTTCGAGCCTTCCAGGGTCAGGTTATACATCAGCCCTTTCTGGCCGAAGATGAAGCCGACGATCGGGTCCTTGATGTTGTTGGTGTCGACCGCTTTGCCAACGCCGAGATCCACCAGGGCGACGGAGCCGTCCACGCCGACTTTCCAGCCCTCGCTTGCGCGGAATTTGTCGAGGGCGGATTCGTTGGTGAAGAGGACGACGATGCTCTTGGCTTGCGCGCCCAGCTGGAAGCCGATGGAGGCGGCGGCGGTGCTGTAGTAGGCGACGGATTTTCCGCCTACCCGCAGCGCGCCTTCGCCGTATTCGCCGCCAATTCCGATGCCGGCCTTGTAGACCTTGGGAAATACCAGCGCGCCTTTGGCAATGCCGAGATAGGCCTTGGCCCCCTCGATCTTCTGGAAGGCCTTCAGCGTCGCGTCGACTTCGTGATCGATTTCGGACGCGCTGGCCGCGTGCGCCCTGGGGGAAACGAGGAGCAAGGCCACCAAGGTCGTCAGCATCAGGACGGGGACGAGGTTCAGCCGTGGCGCAATCATGGGATTCATGGGCATTCTCCTTTGTACAGGATTCATATACGCAGTGTAGTGCAGCGCGGGAAAATCAGTGGACAACTCAATCGCGCGACGGTTCTGTCCGATACAGGGAAGCGTTCATTTCCTATATCCACCCCATGCGACTCGTTCCAGTCCTGCTCATCGTTGCCATCGCTGCCGGTGCGTGGAATCATTTTTCCGCGTGGCCTGTCGACCATGGCGCGGGCATCCTTGCGCCGGACGACCCGGTGCAGATCGACCGGTCGGGTCTGCCGGCATTCTCGGTGGCGGACTACCGGATCATGCCGGCTGCGACGTTTTCGCTGCAAGCCCGCGTGCTCTCGACTGAGGTCTATCATGCGGGCCGCGAAGCCGATCTGTCTCCCGTCGATCTCGCACTGGGCTGGGGACCGATGTCGGATAGCGCTGTGCTGGATCGCCTGCAGATCAGCCAGGGCAACCGTTTCTATTTCTACCGCTGGTCAGGCACGCCGCCGATTCCGCCAACGGACATCGTCGAGCATAGCGCGAACATGCACATGATCCCCGCCAACGACGACATCAAGCGGCGCCTGGGCACGGTGCGCACGGGCCAGATCGTCGCGCTGAGCGGTTATCTCGTGCGCGTGCAGGCACCGGACGGTTGGCACTGGAACAGTTCGATGACGCGCAGCGACTCGGGCAACGGCGCTTGCGAGCTGGTGTGGGTGCAGGATCTCGCGATACGCTGAGCCGGCCGTTCGGCGACTCGACGAGACCTGGCATCCGGGTCACTCCATCAGCACGCTGACCCGGTCCCTGCCATGGGACTTGGATTGGTACATGGCTTCGTCGGCACGCGACAGGACTTCTGTCATGGTCTCTCCGGGCCGCGCAGCCGTTACGCCGAAGCTGGCCGTCATGCACAGTTCGGGCTGCGCAAACAGGATCTGCTTGGTCGTTTCGCGTATCCGCTCCGCCAGGGCGGTGGCATCCTCGATCGTGGTGTTGGGCAGCAGCAGCACGAATTCTTCCCCGCCATAACGTGCGACGAAATCACTGACGCGGAGACTGTCCCTGAGATGGTCGGCAAATGCCTTGAGCACGGTGTCGCCTACTGCATGTCCGTAGGTGTCGTTTACGCGCTTGAACCAGTCGATGTCGGTCAGGATGACGGACAAGGGCGGGCCATAGCGCATCTGGCGGCTCAGTTCCATGACCATCCGGCTGTCCAGGTGCCGCCGGTTTGCCACATCGGTGAGCGGGTCGGTGAGCATCAGTTCGCGGATATGCGTCTCGCTTTGCTGCAGCTTGGTGTAGGCGGATTCACGATCCTTGACGAAGTAATACAGCATGATTGCGATCAGGATGAAGCCGCAGCCGAGATTCAGGAGGAAGTAGAAGGTATTGAGTCCGGCCGGCATCGGGCGTGCATGGGCGGCAAAGGTCTGGTCGAAGAGTGCGGAGAGGATGAGCAGGGCGAGGAAGGCCAGCATCCAGCGTGTTGCCGCCTTCAGGTCGATAAAGAACAAGGCCGCCAGCGGCGCAAAGATGGCCCAGATCATCACCACGCTGCCGTTGGCAAAGCCGCCCAGGCTCCACATCAGGAAATACGGTAGCAGCAGGATGAGCAACTGCTGGCTGAAGCAGAAGAAGGCGAAGTGCCGGGTCTTGAAGAAATGCAGGGTGCTGCTGAAGGAAACGACGGAATACGTGAGCGGGATGGCGCCGGAGAACGGATAGCCGTTGTAGATGTAGAAACTGCCCCAGAAGATGGCCAGGAAGGCGATGCTGGTGGACGTGATCGTCATCACCGCTTTCTTCAGGCGGAGATCTTCCGAGTCGTCGGGCGCCACGCCCATCAAGGGCCAGCGTCGGAACAAACCGTGCGGCGGGATTTCTGTCATGCGGCAGCTACCTTGGGCTGGGCCGGTAAAAGTTGACGATGTCCGATTGGTATCGGTATCCCGCCCAAAAAATGAAATGCCAGAATAACAGGTCGATACGACTTCCCGCGGAGCCAAGGGAACGCGTTCGACCCGAATACCATTCGGTGCCCGATGTCCATCGGGTTTCTCCTGATGCCTGTCCGCCAGAAAAGGCTTTATCGTGCGCGTATGGCGGTTGGGCAATACGTTTTCTCAAGGGCGGCAAGCCTGGAAGAGGGTACATGGTGATGAATGCCGATTTGAACGCACGCGTCGTGCTGGATACGGATGCGATGGCGTGGCTGGCGACGGATGGCGCGCGAGACGGCTGCAAGCTGCTCGATCGCGTCGACACGGAGGGCACCCAGGCAACCAGCGTGGTACGGTGCGCGCCGGGATGTGCGCTCGACATGGCCGGGCAGGGGCTGGGTGAGGAAATCCTGGTCCTGGAAGGGACGCTGATGGAGGGGCGGGCCGGGTATTCGGCGGGTGCCTACCTGCGCTACCCGCCAGGCGCGCCGCGCACGTTGCATACCGATGAGGGCTGCGTCCTGTTCATCAAGCGCTATCCATTCGAGCCTGGGGATGCCGCCATCGTGCGGATCGATACGGCGAAGACGCCCTGGCTCCCCGGCCTGGTGTCTGGCCTGAGCGTCATGCCCCTGCATCAGTACCAGCACGAGCATGCCGCGCTGGTCCGCTGGCAGCCCGAGACGTATTTCCAGCCGCATGCACATTTCGGCGGCGAGGAAATCCTGGTCCTGTCCGGCGTGTTCGAGGACGAATACGGCCGCTACCCGGCAGGCACCTGGATCCGCAGTCCGCACATGAGCCGCCACCAACCCTTCAGCCGCACGGGGTGTACGATCTTCGTCAAGACAGGCCACTTGCCGGTGACAGATCGCCAGCCGGCCTGATCGCGTTCCGGATCCAGGAAGCGCTTTTTCATGGCAGGCGGGATCGTGAACGGTCAGCCGTAAGCAGATTCGTCCGTCGCAGGGCTGGCTTCGCTGGTCAGTTCTTCGGTCCAGGCGAGCGACTGCAATTGGGCAAGATTGACCTCTTCCGGACTGGAATCGATATCGCTGGCGTAGCGGGCGATGCGCTCGAAATCGCCGCGTTCCGACGCTTCGGCGAGTTTCAGGAAGGGCGCATAAGGCCCCGTCTGGTGGACCAGGGCCTGGACGACGGAATCGGGCATCGGGAGCCGTTCTAGCAGCCGGGCAAGCGGGACTTCCATCAGCGGTTCGGCCAGGGAGAACAGACCGGTGATGAACAATTCGTCCTGGGCCTGGCGGTCGAGCCGGGGCTGGCCGAGCAGCTCGCAGATGCGGCCGCGCGTCACGGCTGTCCGCGCCGCCAGGGCGTTGGTAGGCGTCGGTTTGGCGGTGACCAGCAACAGTGCGAGCCAGCGATACAGCGTCTTCAGCCCGATCAGGGTCAGGGCCTGGCGCACCGTGTGGATCTGCTGCTGGAGGCCCGCGGCGGCGGAATTGGCATAGCGCAGCAGACGCAGGGTCAGCGCGGCATTGCGGCGCAGCGGCTCTTCGATGTCGCTCAGGTCTTCGCAGTTGCTGACCTTGTTCATCAGGTCGAGCACGGCCAGCTGGCCCGGCTGGATGGATTTGTTGGCCAGATTCTCCGGGCGGGCGAAATAATAGCCCTGGAAATACTGGATGCCACTGTTGCGGCAGAGTTCGAACATCTCGCGGGTCTCGACCTTCTCGGCGATGAACTGGCCGTTGAAGTCGCGTTGGATGTGCGCGAGGATTTCCACGGTTTTTTCGGGATGCTGTTCGAGCACGTCGAGCTTCACGAAGTCGACCATCGGCAGCAGCGGGCGGTACTCCTCCAGGCAGACGAAATCATCCAGGGCGAAGCGGTAGCCGAGCTGCCGGAGCTCCCGGATGCGGGCGATCAGAACCGACGAGACGGGGACGGTCTCGAGGATTTCGTAGACCACGTGCTGGGGCGGCAGCAGGCAGACGAAATCGCTCATCAGGGTGGCTTCGTCCAGATTGATGAAGGCGAGCTTGCCTTGCAGCAGCCAGTCGGGGCCAAGACAGAGGGTATTGCTGATGACGCCGACGCCGGCCTGCAGCTGGCTGCTGATCTGGGCCGAAACAGAGGCCATCGATTGCCTGAACAGAAGCTCGTAGGCGAACAGGCGATGTTCGGCATCCACAATGGGTTGCCGCGCCAGAAAGGTTTCCGTGCCCATCCAGTCTCCTCGCAAGACTTGTGTTTATATCGTTCTCGGCAGAGCATTCAGTTCGTCGACATCGCCCTGGGGCCTGAGTGCTGAACGCGGTGTCGTCCGAACCTGTCACCGTGACTGGAGTCAGAGACGTATCGCTGCATCTTCGTGAGCTTTACAAGACGAGGTAGCGGCGCGTCCCCGCAGAACTTGAGGCCTATCCTTCCAGATGAATGCAATCCTTCTCGGCAACAGCGACCTGTCCGTCCCCTCTGTCTGCCTTGGCACCATGACTTTCGGGCAGCAGAACAGCGAGGCCGACGCGCATGCCCAACTGGACTATGCCCTGGGTCAGGGCGTCAACTTCATCGATACTGCCGAGATGTATCCGGTGCCGGCACGGGCGGAGACGACGGGGCTGACCGAACGCCATGTGGGCACCTGGCTGAAGCGCCAGGCCCGCGACCGCATCGTCCTGGCGACCAAGGCAACCGGCCCGGGCCGGGCATTGGACTGGATCCGGGAAGGCCGGCTCGATTTCAACCGGGCGAACCTGCAGCTGGCGCTCGACGGATCGCTGCAGCGACTGCAGACGGACTACGTCGATCTCTATCAGTTGCATTGGCCCGACCGCAATGTGCCCATGTTCGGCCGCTATCATTTCGACCCGGCTCAGGAGCGCGAGACCGTTCCGCTGCAGGAAACCCTGGTCGCGCTGGCCGATTTCATCCGGGCAGGCAAGGTTCGCCACTGGGGGCTGTCCAACGAAACGCCGTGGGGGCTGATGACGGTGCTGCGGCTGGCCGATGCATTGGGACTGCCCCGTCCGGTTTCGGTCCAGAACGCCTACAGCCTGCTGAACCGGACCTGGGAAAACGGCCTGGCCGAAATCGGTTTCCGCGAGCGCATCAGTTTGCTGGCCTACTCGCCGCTCGGCTTCGGCGTGCTGTCCGGCAAATACCTGGATGACCCGAAAACGCCAGGGCGGGTGAATCTGTTCGCCGGATTCGCCGGCCGCTACGGCAAGCCCAACACGGCGCCGGCCGTGGCCGCGTATGCGGCACTCGCCCGGCGGCATGGCCTGACGCCTACCCAACTGGCACTGGGTTTCGTCTATAACCGCTGGTGCGTCGGCAGCACGATCGTCGGCGCCACCACGATGGCACAGTTGCAGGAGAATCTGGCGGCGCGCGAGACCAGGCTGAACCCTGACATCCTGGCGGATATCGAACGCATTCACCTCCAGTTCACCAATCCGGCGCCCTGAATCCGGGACATGTTTTCCGCGCTGCCCGGCGCGTGCGTCCGTTGTTGGTGGGAATTTACCAGTTCCCTGGCATGGTAATCGCACCTCCCTGATTGTCGGATCACTCAGGAGGTGCGTCATGATGACGGCCAGAAATGCGCCACCACACGCCGAACGAAGCGATATCGTGGAATCGGAACTATTGGATATGTTGCAGACGCTGATCGATGCCCACTGCGGACTGTCGGCAATTCATCAACTGCTTGATGAGGCCAAGACAATGCCGGAAATCCGTGCCCGTTTTGCCCAGTGGCAGGCGAGCCAGCGCGAGCACGACACGTAACAGACAGGCTCCTGCAGATGCCGGCATGCGGAGTCCGACCAGGGCATTCACGGATTCACGCCCACCAACACCGAGGCGCCGATCTTATGTCCTGTCCTGTGGAACGACGGTCTCCGGCGCCGGAGGCGTCTCGGGCACCGTGGCTTTCTTGAGCTCCTTCTCAGCTTTCTTCTTCTTCTTTTCCAGCTCGCGTTGCCGTTTTTCGTACTGATAGTTGGGTTTCATACCTGAACAATAATAGGAGCAGGGCCAAACAACAATAGTGAAAGCAGGGCGGCACAGGATGCTGCAGAATTGACGTCGCTGGTTGGGGGCTGCGGATCGTGCAATGTTTCGACGGACAGGGTCCGCGAACCCTGTCCGAACGCATGGCCCCACAGACGGGGCGAATCTACCGGGCGATCATCCTACTTTGGGCAGTCGCGCGAGCGCAGCCTCGATCGCTTCTTCCGGGTAGGCGAAATCCTCGAGCTTGCCGCTGAAGTAGCTGTCGTAGGCCGCCATATCGAAGTGGCCGTGGCCGGACAGGTTGAAGAACAAGGTCTTCGGTTCGCCGCTTGCCTTGCAGCGCAGGGCCTCGTCGATGCAGGCGGCAATGGCATGGTTGGACTCGGGCGCCGGAACGATGCCCTCGGCACGGGCGAAGGTGGCGCCGGCCTTGAAGGTGGCGAGCTGGTGCACGGCTACCGCCTCGAGCAGCTTCTCGTGATAGAGCTGCGACACCAGTGCCGAGTCGCCGTGATAGCGCAGGCCGCCGGCGTGGATGCCGGGCGGCATGAAGTCGTGGCCGAGGGTGTACATCAGCATCATCGGCGTGAGCTTGGCGGTGTCGCCGAAGTCGTAGGCATAGTGGCCGCGCGTCAGGGTGGGGCAGGAGGCGGGTTCGACCGCCACCAGGCGCACGTTCTTGCCGGCGGCCTTGTCGGCGAAGAAGGGGAAGGCCGCGCCGCCGAAGTTGGAACCGCCGCCGCAGGGGGCGAAGATCATGTCGGGGTAATCGCCGGCCTTTTCGAACTGCTTCTTCGCTTCTAGCCCGATCACGGTCTGATGCAGCAGGACATGATTCAGTACCGAGCCGAGGGCGTAGTTGGTGTCGGCACGCGAGGCGGCGTCTTCCACCGCCTCGGAAATCGCCAGTCCGAGCGAGCCCGGATTGTCGGGGTCTTCCGCCAGCGCGGCGCGGCCGGAATGGGTTTCCGGGCTGGGGCTGGCGAACACTTCCGCCCCCCAGGTCTGCATCATGGAGCGGCGGTAGGGCTTCTGGCCGTAGCTCACCTTGACCATGTAGACCCGCACGTCCAGCCCGAACATCTGACCGGCCAGCGCCATCGAACAGCCCCATTGCCCGGCGCCGGTCTCGGTGGCGATGCGCTTGATGCCGGCTTCGGCGTTGTAGTAGGCCTGGGCCACCGAGGTGTTGACCTTGTGCGAGCCGGCCGGCGAAACGCCTTCGTATTTGTAGTAGATCTTCGCCGGGGTGCCGAGCGCCGCTTCCAGGCGATGGGCGCGGAACAACGGCGAGGGACGCCACAGCTGGTAGATCTCGCGCACTTTTTCCGGGATCGGGATCCAGCGTTCCGCAGACATTTCCTGCTCGATCAGGCTCATCGGAAAGATCGCCGTCAGCGCCTCGGGTCCGATCGGTTTGCCGTCCGGACCCAGCGGCGGTGCCGGCCGGTTGGGCATGTCGGCAACGATGTTGTACCAGTGGGTGGGAATCTCGGATTCGTCGAGCAGGAACTTGGTTTGCGGCATGGCTTTCTCCTTTTTTATGGGATCGTGTCGGCATTTCGGACAGGCAGGTCGACCAAAATCATCATCGACCAATCGCTCCGGGCCGTCAACGAAGCCGCAAGCCGGCATGGTCCGAATGGGGCGGTTGGCGGACGGCGGATCCACACGCGAAATTCCTGATTGTTTTTGTCGGGTATTGGCCTACAAATGAGTACAGGCCGCATGCTGATCCCGTACTGTCCCCCCTCGATGTTCCCTTAACTCAGGAGACGTTCACCATGAGAAACGTACATATCGACTATCAAGGCCCGGACCAAGGCTTCCAGGCCGCCAGCCTGCTCGCGAAAGAAGCGGCGAAAGCGAACCAGATGAAGGATCCGACCATCATGTCGTGGCATCGGAGCGGCGGGATGGGCGAAACGCTGCCTTTCTACGATGGCGCCGATCCGGAAACCTGGTGGGAAAAATACGGGGAGGGCAACGGTGGCAGGCTGGAGGTCAGCGTGGGGGATGACTACCAGTTCATCCTGATGGACACGCGCGGCTACGAGACCGTGGGCGACATGCCGCTGCGCAACCTGACGGATCGCGACGGCAACCCGTACCTCTGCTTTACGCCCCTGCAGGGAATAGATTCCCCGGTGCCCAAGCGGGAGGCCTGCATCCTGCTGGATGGCTGGATGGCCGATCAGTTTTGACGCATACCTGACGCCAGGCATGCATGTCACAGGAGAAACAGGGCAATGAACCATCCCGTCACGCTGCTGAGGAGCCAGTTCGTCACCCACGACGTGAAGCATTTCATCGTCAGCAAGCCGGAAGGATTTTCCATCGTGCCCGGCCAGGGAGTGGAACTGGCGATCAACCGACCCGAACTGCGAGAGCAGGGCCGGCCGTTCACGCCTACCGGGCTGGCCGGTGATCGGGTGCTCGAATTCACCATCAAGGCCTATCCCGACCATGCCGGCGTGACCCAGGCGCTCCACCAGCTGGAGCCGGGTGCCGAACTGCTGATGTCCGAGCCGTTTGGCACGATCCGTTACGAAGGCCCTGGCGTGTTCATCGCCGGCGGTGCTGGCATCACGCCTTTTCTCGCCATCCTGCGCGATCTGGCGGGCAAGGGGGAGTTGGACAGGCAGACCCTGATCTTTTCCAACAAGACCCCACGCGACGTGATCTGCGAAAGGGAATTGCGCCATGTGCTGGGTGAGCGCTGCATCCTGACCTGTACCGGTGCCACGGCGCCTGGCTATGAAAACCGGCGCGTCGATCGTGCGTTCCTGGAAGAAATGGTCAGTGATTTCACGCAGCGTTTCTACGTCTGCGGTCCGCCGCCCTTCATGGATGCGATCAACGCCGCACTGACGGATCTGGGGGCGCATCCGGAAAGCCTGGTGTTCGAACGGTGACATCCCGGCCCGCTTGTCCGGCCGGCAGGCTTTCAAATAAAAACGGGGCATGCGCCCCGTTTTTATTCTTCGATCAGCCCGTTCCTTATTTCACCGGTTTGACGGTGGCCAGGCCCAGTACTTCCCAGTCCTGCATGCCACCGCGGTACCACTTGATCTTGTGCGCGGGATAGCCGATTTTCAGCAGGCCCTTGATGTTGGTGGGAGATTGCCCGCACCAGGGGCCATTACAGAACATGACGACCGTCTTGGCATTGTCGAACAGATAGAAGCCGTCCTGGTTCTTCACGCCGAGTTGTTTTTCCAGGATTTCCTGGACCGTAATGGGGTCGGACTTGCCGATGTTGAGCTTGTCCCAGGGGATGTTGATCGAACCCGGTATCGTGCCTTTTTCCACCCAGTCCGGCGTACGTGAATCGACCACGACGATGGATTTGTCGCCGTCGCTCATTTTTTTCAGGTAGTGAATGATTTCAAGCTCGCCGATGGTCTCGACACCCGGCGCGAGTTCGCCTGGTTGAATGCAGAAGGGCGGGCACTTGCGCGAGGTCTTGGCGAAATCGGGATTGACCGTGTTCTTCTGATCCTGATTGCGCATGATCGTGACCTTCTGGTCGCCGTGCATGACCTCGACGGAGGCCAGGTCGGCGGCAATGTTCACGTCCAGGGCGCTGGCGGCCATGGGCACCGCAAGTGCGGCGAAAAGAGTAGAGGTGGCGATTAACGAGCGAAGCTTCATGTTGTCTCCTAAAGTTATGCGGGATATGCGATGGGTCGATCTAGTCGCATTCCGGTTCTTCGTGGGTGGCACTGCTCTTCTTGGATGTAGATGAGGCGTTGTGGGCATCCTCCTTTGTGCTGGGTTGGCTGGGTTGATCGCCGGCTGCTTCAGGCGAGGGATGGGGCTGGGCGTCACCGGCTGCATTGGCGTTGCCTAGCGTCAGGCAGAGTACGGCCGCTACGATGCGGAATAGGCCGGTCATGCGTGTCATAGGGAGTCCTCCATGGATGGGATTGATTGTTTATCCGCCGTAAACGGACTGGGTTTGGAGTGCCCGTCATGCATATTTCGTGCCGGTTTGTATCTATATGATTCTTAATACGATCGGGTTACATGTGTGTACGACTGTGACACAGTTGTCAGGAAAGCTGTCATGACAAGAGGACAGCGTGTCCTTATATACAGTCGAATCTTGAGGCTCTCCCGTTCCCGGTACGACCAGGTGGCGGCGGTTGAACATCGGACAGGTTTCATGGAGGATTCCAGACTTTCCTACTGAAGCCGCAGCGCAGCCGGATATCCCCATGATGCGAAAACCAGTGTGGTGCAATGTACGGTTTGTCGCAGGCGACCTCGTCTGGCGGCTCGCGACGTGACGCGCTACCACGCCCTGTTGCTGGGTCTATTCGCGCTCGTATGGGGATGGGCGGCAATTGGCCCGACGTATCCGCACGACTGGTTGCTGGAGAATTACCTGGTATTCGTCTTCGTGCCGCTCATCCTGCTGACCGCACGCTATTTCAGGCTATCCGACCTCTCCTACACGCTGATCACCATCTTCATGCTGATGCATGTGGTGGGGTCGCACTACACCTATGCCGAGGTGCCATTCGGCTATACGCTTCAACAGTGGGTCGGGGCGAGCCGCAACATGTACGACCGGCTGGTGCACTTCAGCTTCGGCCTGCTGCTGGCCTATCCGTTACGCGAGGTCTTCATGCGCGTAGCAAAGGTGCGCGGACTGTGGTCGTACTGGTTCCCGTTCGAACTGGTGCTGGCTTTTTCGGGCGCCTACGAGATCATCGAGTGGCTGGTGGCCGTCCGGGTCGATCCGTCAGCAGGCCTCGCCTTCCTCGGTGCGCAGGGGGATGTCTGGGATGCGCAGAAAGACATGGCGGTGGCGGCTGTCGGCGCGGCGATCAGCCTGCTGATCGTGGCCCTGGTCCACTGGCGCTACGATCCGGCCTTCGGTAGCGATCTGCGCGCCAGCCTGAAAATCGATCATGGCGACCGGCCCTTGGGTGAGCAGACCTTGTGGGCGATGCTCAGGAACCGGCGCCGGCGCTGACGCTCAGGCCTGTCTCCCGGCGAGCGCCAAGCAGGTGGCGCTAATCCCGCCGGTGGTCGTCATGATCGCGGTCCCGCTCGCCTCCGCCATCGTGGCCTCTGTATCGAATCTCCCGGGGATAACGGTCCCGCGGCAGTTCTCTCCAGGGTCCCGTGCGTTCATGCGCGTAGCTCCACCGTTGATCGTGGTAGTAATAGAAAAAACCATTGTGGTAGTAGTAGGGCTCGACGCCCAACTCGACCACGAGCGGCAGTGCGGGTGCCACGACCCATTCGGGCCCCCGGTGTGCGGGTGCTACGACGCAGCCGGAGAGTAGGAGCGCGGCGAGCAGCGCGATAGAAAACTTCCTGTGCATGGGTTTCTCCTGGTCAGCATCGTGGATGTGGTGCCCGCCCCAGCCTGCTGACGTGAACGTGCGTGCTGGGTACGCGGGTGTTCGAGCTTGAAACCTAGCGCAAGCCGATTGAACTTCAAGCAGCCGGGCAGGCCAGGTTACATTCGGTTACAACTCGTTACATAGTCACGGATCTCCGACATCCCCGGGATACATCGCCGTCCCAGAATGCGTTTCATGCCGACCTGCTTCGGGCCGGCTTCTTGACAATTTTTCTGAAGGAGATCGCAATGAAACTGATCCCGGGTTCTTTTACCAAACGTGCATTGATGGTGGGTTTGATCGCCGGCAGCGGCATCCTGGCGGCATCGTCTTTCGCCATGACGGCGGGCGGGCCTGCCGGCAAGGACGGCTGCGATGCCCGGCAGGGCCAAAAGATCCACGCCAAGTGGGAAGCGCGGCGAGCCGAGCATCTGTCCGAGTTGAAGGAAAAACTCAAGCTGAGTCCTGAACAGGAAGCTGCATGGAACACTTTCACCCATGCCACCCAGCCCGGAATGCGTCATGCAGGTGCCGATCGTCAGGCCATGCGGAGCGAGTTTGAAAAGCTGAGCACGCCGCAACGCCTGGACAAGATGATGGCCATGTCAGACGCGCGCCGCACCCGAATGCTGGAGCGTAACCAGGCCATCAAGGCGTTCTATGCCCAGTTGAACCCCGAGCAGCAAAAGGTGTTCGATGCCGAGGCGATGCCCGATCCCATGCGGGCACGCTGGCATCACCGCTTCCAGTCCTGAGTCGTCAGACAGGCGGCAGGCAAGCGTGGGCGGCTATCGCCCACGCTTTTTTTTTATGGGGCCAGCTGGTCTCGAATAAACAATGGCGGAATAGCCGCGCTTCCAATACTATTTCCCGCATAAAAAATAATGGAGGAGGAGTTCATGTTCATCGGAACGTTATCGACTCGAACTGGCCACGTGGCGGCCGCCTGGACGAACCGGACGACTACGCATGTGCCACGTCGATGATGCATGCAGCAAGAAGGCATCCCGATAGCGCGCTAAGTGACGGCCCGGACTGGGTGCGTGATCAGCCGTGCGGGTCCGGAAGTGCGGCACGATGAGCCGGTCGACGACCGCTGTCTTGCTGTCCGCACTCGTATTGCCCGGCGCCGGCCATCTCTATCTGAAACACTATCCGCGCGGACTCGCCTTGATCGCGATCAGCCTTGTGTGCCTCTGGGTTTTCGTGGACCGGGCGATACAGCAGGCGTCGTTTGTTCTCGATCAGGTGGCATCCGAAGGCGCAGCGGTCGATGTCGGCCGGCTATCGGAACTGGTCACACAGACGTCGAATGGCCCGGGCAGTCTCGTCGCCTCGGTGGCCTCGCTGGTGTTGGTCGGCTGCTGGGTAATCGGGATCGTCGATGCCTACCGGATCGCACGAAACCAGCAGAACCGGAACGCATTGCCCCGCACGCCCCCAAGACAATAAACCTAACCGATTCGTTTCCCCCAACCCCTTGTCGCGATCAGGAGTCGTTCATGAGCAGGTTCCTTCCCCCGTTTCAAACCCTTCTGAATTTGACGCGCGCGATTCCCCTGCTGGGGTTGCTGGCGTTGACAGGATGCGCCAGTTTCTATGTGGACACCGCCACGAAAGAGGTTCCCGTAGACGCTTACCAAAAGCCCGCTTCGCCCCATCCTGTCCAGGTCGTTTTCGAATTCCAGACCAAAGGGGTGACGAATGCCCGGGCTACCCAATATCTGGCGCCGCAGGTCCTTGAGCAGATCAAGGGTAGCGGCCTGTTTTCGGATTTGAAGACAACACCGGTCGAAGGCGGAGCGCTGCTCAGCATCGTGCTGAACAATGTTCCCCTGACCGACGATGCGTTCGGCAAGGGATTTGTGACGGGGCTGACGTTCGGATTGGCGGGCTCGCAGGTTTCCGATGGCTATGTCTGTACGATGAAGTACCTCGCACAGCCGCAAGCCCCGGCCATCAGCAGTACCGCGCGCCATGCCATCCATACCGTGATGGGGGCGAAAGATGCGCCTGCCAATGGAACCAGGATGGACAGCCTGGAGATGGCTGTCAAAACCATGACGCGGCAGATCGTGAGTACGGCGCTTGATGCGTTGTCCCGCGATCCCGAATTCAAATGATCGTCGCAGTCGCCAGGTCCGATCCCGGACGGCGCTGTTTGTCGGCCCTGGCGGGGCTGGCGTTCGCCGGGCTGACGGGCTGTGCCCAGTTGCCGCTGGGTGAACCGGCCGCCAGTTTCAACAATATCGAGAAGGCTGGCCGGTCGGGCACAGCGCCGGTTGCCGTCGGGCCGTTCCGGCTTGATCCGGACGCCGCCCCAGGAATCAACGCGGGGTTGAGCGTCCGCTCGAATGTGGTCGTGTCGCCCATCCAGGGTTCGTTTGCGCAGTACCTGAGGCAGACGCTGATCACCGACCTGCAGGCGGCAGGACTGTATGATCCTGCCTCACCGAGCGAAATAAGCGGCTTTCTGACGGATTCGACGCTGGACGTGCCGCTCGATACGGGCCATGCAAGCTTGGGCGCCCGCTTTGTCGTGGTCCGGTTGGGTAAAGCAGTGTATGACAAGGAATTGAAAGTCAGTGCGAGCTGGCCGTCTTCATTTGTCGGAATGGAAGCCATTCCGTCCGGGGTCAACCAATACGGGGCGCTGTATCACACGCTGGTCGGCAAGCTATTGGACGACCCGGATTACCAGGCGGCCAATCCGAAATGAGGAAGTGGGTTCGGTACAAGATGAATTGCCTGGAAAGGAAGAACGATGGCCACACCGGATATCCGCAACATTGCCGTATTTTGTGATTTCGAGAACGTGGCGATCGGCATCAAGGAAGCCAGCTATCCCGAGTTCAAGATTCGCCCAGTTCTCGAGCGCCTGCTGCTCAAGGGCAGCATCGTCGTGAAGAAGGCCTACTGCGACTGGGACCGCTACAAGGAATACAAGCGCGACATGCACGAGGCGGCCTTCGAACTGATCGAGATTCCGCATGTGCGGCAGTCGGGCAAGAACTCGGCGGACATCCGCATGGTGGTCGATGCGCTCGACCTTTGCTATACCAAATCGCACATCGATGCCTTCGTGATCATCAGCGGCGACTCGGACTTCTCGCCGCTGATTTCCAAACTGAAGGAGAACGGCAAGAGCGTGATCGGCATCGGCGTGCGCGGTTCGGCCTCGTCGCTACTGATCGGCAACTGCGACGAGTTCATTTTTTACGAGGATCTGGTGCAGATCAAGGCGCCGTCCAAAGTACCTGCCAGAAAGCCGGCGCCGGCAGCGCCGGCTGCACCGGCCAAGGAAGCAGTTGTCAGCACACCCAAGAGTCCGACCCGAAGACGTAGCCGGCCGACGGCGGAAAAATCGGTTGCGGCCGACGAAGGGCGGGCCGCAGGAATGGTCGAACCGACTGCCGAAGACAAGAAGAGCCAGGCGATCGAGCTCGTGGTGGGTACGGTGGAGCAGCTGGTGGCGGAGCGCGGTGGCGAAGGCTCCATCTCGGCGTCGCTGATCAAGAGCACCATCAAGCGGATCCGTCCGGGATTCAGCGAATCGGAATACGGTTACAGCGCATTTGGAAAAATCCTGGACGATGCGCACAAAAAAGGCGTACTGGTGGTGGACAAGAAGGAGGGGGGGGCCGTCATCGTCAGTCTGCCTCCCTCGCGGGGCTGAAGCATGAGCGGACGCACCGGTGTTTTGCCGAAACGGAAAACACGAAGCGGCGCCGGATTGATGGGCCCCGATCATGAAGGCCACGCCGAGAACGACAACCCAGTCTGGCGGGCTTCGCGGGTGAGGGCAGATTTGGAGCGAGACAGATGCTTTTTCCGTTGATCGACGAACTGGCCACGACCGACATCGTGAGCGTGCCGCCCCGCGTTGCAGTCCGCCATGCGTTGCAGAAGATGTCGCAGCACAAGGTGCGCAACGTGGTGGTGGAAGAGGCGTCGGGCGGCTACGGGTTGCTGACTGCGTCCGATGTGGTGCGGCTCCGCTTCTCGCAACTGGGGCTCGATACCACGATCAGCGACGCGGGTTACCATGCCCTTCCCTACATCGCCAAGGGGAGCAATCTGCTGGATGTGATCGAGCTGTTCGACGACGCACATGGCTACGCAGCGGTGATCGACGAGTCGAACAAGCTGTTCGGCATCGTCTCGAACACCGATATTCTCGCCAGCCTCGATCCGCAGACCATGTTGCAGCGCCAACAATTGCGCGACCTGCTGCGTCGCCACGAGGTCAAGAAGATGCCGCATGACACGCCGATCGGCGACGTGCTGACCTGTCTGGTCGATCAGGACGATGCGGTGGTCGTGACCGAGCAGGGCGTGGGAGTCGGCATCGTGACGACGCGCGATGCCATCCGCCTGCTGCACGACGAGGTGGCGCTGATGGACCCGGTGCATGTACACATGTCCATTCCGCTCCGTACCGTGACCTGCGACCTGACAGTGGGCGAGGCGGTGGCGGCCATGCGCGACCTGAATTTCAAGCGACTGGTGGTGGAAGACCCGCGAAGCCGGGAATTGATCGGCATCATCACCCAGCATGATCTCATCGGCGTGGCCTACAGCCGATGGGCCGAGCTGATGCACCACCATGCGCTGGAACTGCGCGAAATCATCCATGTGCTGGAAAACAAGACGGCACGATTGGAGAAAATCGCCGCGACCGACCCTCTGACCGGGATGGCCAACAGGACACGCTTCGAGGAATTGTTGCTCACCGAACAGGAGCGACACAGCCGCCTGTCCACGGTGCCGTTTTCGGTGCTCATCGTCGACATTGACCGTTTCAAGCAGGTCAACGACACCTGGGGACACAACCAGGGTGATATCGTGCTGCGTGGGGTGGCGCAGCATATCCAGGGACAGTTGCGCCACATCGATACGCTGGCGAGATGGGGCGGGGAGGAGTTCGCGGTATTGCTGCCGCAGACCGATCTCGAAGCCGCCCATCTGGTTGCAGGCAGGATCTGCCGGTCGCTGGCACAAAACGTGTTCGAGCGTGTGGGGTGCGTGACGGCCAGTTTCGGCGTCGCCATGTACCAGACGGGCGAATCCGCGTCGGCGCTGCTCGGCCGTGCCGACGATGCGCTGTACCGCGCGAAGCGCAATGGCCGTAATCGCGTCGAGTAGGAATGAACAGGTTCCTGTTGATTGCCGCGCTCGCAGTCGCCGCCTACTTCACGTTTATCCCGGACCTCCATACGTCGAGCGGCCGCGCGGCCACGGCTTCGCACGATGTGTCGCAGGCGGGGCAGGACGACAGCGATACTGTCCTCGAACATGCATTCACGCATCGCATCGACAATCTGCAAGTGGCCGGGCAGGGGACGGTGGTGAAGCTGCTGCCGGATGACGCCAGCGGCAGCCGGCATCAGCGTTTCATCCTGCGGCTGGCATCTGGCCGTACGCTGCTGGTAGCGCACAACATCGATCTGGCGCCGCGCATCGAGACATTGCAAGTGGGGGATACGGTAGCCTTTTACGGCGAGTACGAATGGAACCCGAAGGGCGGCGTGATCCACTGGACGCACCACGACCCGCAGGGGCGCCATGCTTCCGGCTGGATCAAGCACGGCGGGCAGATCTACCAGTAGGGACCAGGCATGCCCGGCCCCGGAATTACCTGGAGTGGATGCCTAGATAGGCGGCCAGGTCGGTTTCGATCCGGACGAATTGTTCCACGTGGCAGACTTCGCGAATTTCCTCGGAAAGGGAGTGGGCGGCTACAGCGTGGTGGCTGGGCGCAAGAAGGGGCAGGCTGACGCAGATGGCAACCTTGAGACGGGTGCGGGCGCGCAGCTGGCGCAAGAATTTCTCCCAGCGTCCGACGGGTCGCTCGGGCAGCTGGATGTCTGCGGTGGCGGGATGGATGCAGCGAGGGTATTCCCGGGACGTGTCGATGCAGCCCCCTTCCTGATAGATCCCTTTGGGATCGCGCAACCGCAGCATGCGCTGCAGGATGTACGCCTTGTCTGCCGGGTCGTTCAGTGAGGCTCGGACCCGCGCCTCGACGAGGCCTTCGTCCATCTGCGGCTCGCCGTGTTCGTCAACGTAGACGCCGTGCCGCCAGTGATAGATTTCCAGGCATTTCGTCGTCAGGCTGAACGGCTGGTCGCGTTTCCAGAAATTACTGAACAGGCCATCCCCGAGATAGAACACCCATGAGCCTTCATAGCCGGTCACGTCGGCGGAACGTTCATCGGGGTTGCGAAACCAGAGACGATCGCCCGGGACATAGTATTTCGGCGGCAACGGGGTTTCCATGGCGCCGTATTCATGCAGGAAGACATCGTGGAATTGCCCGGACATGATGGGCCGGCTCTCCCACTGGTGCTGCAGGCGCTGCAGCAATGCGGGGTTGTGGGCGGCCAGTTCCTGGGCCAGGGCGAGCAGAATGACGTATTCGGTCGCCCGATAGCAGGAAAACGCGTAGAGCTGTCCGGACACGTCGGGCTGGGTGGCCTTCAGCAGACCTTCGATCAGCGATCGGCCCGGCAGGATGGTGAAGCCTTTGTTCTCGACGTAGGTCCAGTAATCCTCGGGGCGCTCGGCCTCGGTGGTGTGGAAATCGAGTGCCGTCCGGCGCGCGGCCTGGACGATATTGCGGCGGATATGGACTGCCGACATGGCCTCGGCGGCACTGGGAAAAACGAAGGCCGCCGGCCCCAGTAGCATGGCTACCAGGATTTCCCGCTCCAGGTCGCCGACGCGGGCCACAGGGTCGAGATGGAGGTGCTCGGACAACCGGCTGGTGTCGAAGTCGGGCGCCCATGCCTGTGTGAGATTCGATGGCAGGCGGAAGCGGAGGTCGAGGCCTTCCTGGCAGATCTCGACCTGACCATCGAGTTCCAGTGAGGCGAGATAGGTGAGGAAATCGCGGCGTGCGACGGGCATGTTGGCGGCATCCTGTACCTGGATCAGGATGCCGCCGCAGGAAGCGTGGATGCGGGTCATGGGAATTGCCGGCCTTGTTCGGGGATTACATGAAGCGGTCGAGCAGCCGGCGACTGGTCTTGTCTAGCCTGGACAGGTCGCGGATCAGGTACTGCACGCCGTGACTGTCGCTGATGAGCAGGGCGGCTGCGCCGAGGCGGCGGATATCTTCCTCGCCCTTGAGAATGAAGCGGGTCTCGCCGCGGTCGGTCTCGACCGCCCAGGTGCTGGGCGTGGCGAACGTGGAGACCTGCCGCAGCCGGTGGATCTCCGGCATGAATTCGCGGCTGGCCAGTTCGGCTTCGATCAGTTTTCGCGTCACGTCGGGCAAGTCGTCCAGATGGTCGATCCAGGCCAGTTCGTGGCCGTCCGTGCCCATCAATGCAATGCCCTCCGCCGGCGCAGCGAGGGGGAAGGCACGCACGGGCTGCACGCCTGCGTGCTCGCTGCCGTCAGGAGCTGTCAGCAGAAGTCGGCCATGCGGGTCGCGGGTGAGTTGGAAGGGAACGGGTGTCATGGCGGGTCACTTCGGCATAGGGGGCTTGGCCTCGGCGCTGGCCGTGGGCAGTTCGTCCAGGTCGGTGTCGACGTTGCGGGCCTGGGCCTGGTATAGGCGGTAATAGTGACCTTCGCGCGCCATCAGGTCATCGTGGTTGCCGACCTCGACGATCCGGCCGCGATCCATGACGACCAGCCGGTCGGCCTGGCGCAGCGTGGACAGGCGGTGGGCGATGGCGATCGTGGTACGGCCGCGCACCAGGTTGTCGAGCGCCTTCTGGATTTCCTTCTCGGTCTCGGTGTCCACCGAGGAGGTGGCTTCGTCGAGGATGAGGATGCGCGGATCGATCAGCAGTGCGCGGGCGATGGAGATGCGCTGGCGCTCGCCGCCGGACAGGCCCTGGCCGCGTTCGCCCACCAGCGAGTCGTAGCCCTGCGGCAGGCGCAGGATGAATTCGTGGGCGTGGGCGGCGCGGGCGGCGGCGACGATCTCCGTGCGGCTGGCATCGGGCCTGCCATAGGCGATGTTCTCGGCAATGGTGCCGAAGAACAGGAAAGGTTCCTGCAGGACGAGGCCGATGTGGCGGCGGTATTCCGCGACCGGCAGGGAACGGATGTCCGTGCCATCGAGGCGGATCGCGCCTTCCGACAGGTCGTAGAAACGGCAGATGAGGTTGACCAGGGTACTCTTGCCCGAGCCGCTGTGGCCCACCAGACCGATCATCTCGCCCGGCTGGATGTCCAGGTTGAGGCCGCGGATCACGCCGCGGTTGCCGTAACGGAAGGACGCGTCGCGGATCTCTATGCGGCCCTGCACCCGGTCGAGGTGCGTAGGCCGGGCTGGTTCGGGGACACTGGAAACGTGGTCGAGGATATCGAAGATCCTTTTGGTGCCGGCCGCGGCCTTCTGGGTCACCGAGACGATGCGGCTCATCGAGTCGAGACGGCTGTAGAAGCGGCTGATGTAGGCGAGGAAGGCGGTGAGCACGCCGACCGTGATCTGGTCGTGGGCGATCTGCCAGATGCCGAAGGCCCACACCACTAGCAGACCGACCTCGGTGAGCAGTGTGACGGTCGGCGAGAAGAGCGACCAGGTCTTGTTGAGGCGGTCGTTGACGGCCAGGTTGTGGCGGTTGGCCTCGCGGAAGCGCTGCGCCTCGCGCTGCTCCTGGGCGAAGGCCTTCACCACGCGGATGCCGGGAATGGTATCTGCCAGCACATTGGTGACTTCGGACCAGACGCGGTCGATCTTCTCGAAGCCGGTGCGCAGTCGGTCGCGCACCAGATGGATCATCCAGGCGATGAAGGGCAGCGGCAGCAGGGTGACGAGCGCGAGCGCGGGGTTGATCGAGAACAGGATCGCCGCGGTCATGCCAATCATCAGCACGTCGGTGGCGAAGTCGAGCAGGTGCAGCGACAGGAACACGCAGATGCGGTCGGTCTCCGAACCGATGCGCGCCATCAGGTCGCCGGTGCGCTTGCCGCCGAAGTATTCCAGCGAGAGCTGCAACAGGTGTTCGTAGGTGGTGGTGCGCAGGTCGGCGCCGATGCGTTCGCTGACCCGGGCGAGGATGTAGGTGCGGGCCCAGCCGAGGCCCCAGGCCAGCAGGGCCGAGGCGAGCAGGCCGGCAAGCAGCAGGGCCACGACACCGGTGTCGATCGGCTGGCCGTTCTGGTAGGGGATCAGCACCTTGTCCATCAGGGGCATGGTCAGGTAGGGCGGCACCAGCGTGGCGCCGGTGGCGGCCAGGGTCAGCAGGAATCCGGCCAGCAACTGACCCCGGTAGGGCCCGGCAAAGCGCCACAGCCGGAACAGGGTCCAGGTCGACGGCGCCTCGTGCAGTTCGCGGCTGCACAGGAGGCATTCCGTCTGGTCGGGCGGCAGCGGCGTCCCGCAGGTGGGGCAGAGGGTTTCATCCGAGGCGGGCACCGGCTGGCCGGAGAGGTGGGCTGCCAATTCCGCCGCAAAACGGTCGGCCAGCCGCAACGCCGCCCCGTTATGCGCCAGCGTGAAGCGCCAGCTGGCCAGGCGCGAGCTCGTGTCGTGGAGTTCCAACGTGCCCACGCCGGCATGGTCGTGATGCTGCAGGGACAGGCCTGGCCGCAACGGCCAGTCTGCCCAGCCGGCGTCGCCCGCCGACCAGGCCAGCAGGCGCCGGTCGGTCAGGACCAGCCGGCCTGCGGCAAACGCCAGCCGGGCGTCGAGATCGGGCTCCAGGGTGGCCACGACCGGCTCGCCGGACGCAAGCTGCGCGCCTAGAGCGGCTTGCCAGGCTGCGGCGGCGTCCGCAGCGGCGCCAGGGAGGGGAGGGGGTGTACGGATCATGGATGAATGGCGTCGCATCGGGGGAGGGCGTACCCGCAGGCGCGGCAATAATTTTTTTTCATTTTTCCTTGTGCATCGGCATCCGACCAGCCCCCGGCAAAGCGGGGTTTATTGTATGCTGCGCGGCGTGGTTCCGTGTAACCTGAACGTAGCAAACAACCATCTTTTCCGGCGAAGCCCCAGCGTCCCGATCCGCCCTTCCATGCCTGCCGCATTTCACCTCATCGTCCGGTACGGACGTCGTGCGTCGTGAACAGAAAAACCATTGAATTCCTGCGCGTCACGCATCTGGACGGGCCGAATATCTGGACCTACCGGCCTGTGCTGGAGGCCTGGGTCGACATCGGCGATCTCGAGGATTCGCCCTCCAATACCCTTCCCGGTCTGTACGAGCGCCTGACCGGCTGGTTGCCCGGCCTGATCGAGCACCGCTGCGGCGTCGGCGAGCGCGGCGGCTTCCTGCTGCGCCTGCGCGAAGGAACCTGGCCGGCCCATATTCTCGAACACATCACGATCGAGCTGCAGAACCTGGCCGGCATGAAAGTCGGCTTTGGCAAGGCGCGCGAGACGGCCGAACGCGGCATCTACAAGGTGGCGGTACGCACACGCAACGAACAGGTCGGCCGCGCCTGCCTGCAGGCAGGACGCGACCTGTTGATGGCCGCCATCGAGGATCGCCCGTTTGATATCGAGGGCACCGTGTCGCGTCTGCGCGATCTCGCAGACCGGCGCTGCCTGGGGCCGAGCACGGCCTGTATCGTCGATGGCGCGGCCAGCCGCCATATCCCGTCCATTCGCCTGACCGAAGGCAACCTGATCCAGCTGGGCTACGGCGCCCGTCAACGCCGCATCTGGACGGCAGAAACGGACATGACGGGCGCGATCGCCGAAAGCATCGCAAGCGACAAGGATCTGACCAAACGCCTGCTGAAATCCTGTGGGGTGCCCGTCCCGGACGGCCGTATTGCCGACAGTCCGGAAGATGCCTGGGATGCCGCGGAGGAGATCGGCTTGCCGGTCGCGATCAAGCCGGTGGACGGCAACCATGGCCGGGGCGTGTCCCTTGATCTTGCCACCCGGGAGGATGTCGAACGGGCCTATCGGCTGGCCCTGGCGGAGGGGAGCGAGGTCATCGTCGAGCGCTATGTGCCGGGCAACGAGCACCGGCTGCTCGTGGTCGGCCCGCGCGTCGTCGCGGCGGCGCGCGGCGAGGCGGCCTGGGTGAAGGGCGATGGCCGCTCGACCATCGCCGAGTTGATCGACCGCCAACTCAATACCGATCCACGGCGCGGCACGACGGAAGACTACCCGCTCAACCGGATCCTGATCGACGAAGACCCGGCGGTCGGCCTCGAACTGACACGCCAGGGTTATACGCCGGTTGACGTCCCGGCGGCAGGGCAGACCATCCTGATCCAGCGCAATGGCAACGTCGCCTTCGACGTCACCGACACGCTCCACCCCGAAGTGGTGGAAACGGCCGTCCTCGCTGCCCGGGTGGTCGGACTTGACGTCGCCGGCATCGACATGGTGGCGCAGGACGTCTCACGGCCGCTGGCGGAACAGGGCGGCGCCATCGTCGAAGTGAACGCCGGGCCAGGTCTGCTCATGCACCTCAAGCCTGCCGAGGGCAGCCCCCGTCCGGTGGGTCGCGCCATCGTCGACCACCTGTTTCCCGATGGGGAGAGCGGCCGCATTCCCATCGTCGGCATCAGCGGTTCGCAGGGGGGAGCTTCCATCGCCCATGTGGTCGCCCAGTTGATTGCCTGTACCGGCAAGCGCACGGGCCTGGCCTGTCGTGACGGGCTTTATCTGGGGCTGCGCCAAGTCAAGCCGGGCAATTGTGCAAGCTGGCGTGCGGGCCGGCAACTGCTGATGAACCGGGGCGTGGATGCCGCCGTCTTCGAGCACGATGCCCGTTCGATCCTCCACGAGGGCTATGCCTATGACCGCTGCCAGGTCGGCGTGGTGACCGACCTGCAGATGGATGCCTCGCTCGCGGAGTACTACATTCGCGAACCCGGGCAGATGTACACGGTCATGCGCACCCAGGTTGATTTGGTCCTGCCTGACGGGGTGGCGGTTCTGCATGCGGGTGACCCGGCCGTGGCCGAGCTGGCCTCGCTGTGCGACGGGACGGTGCTGTTCTATGCCCTCGAGCCCGGGCTGCCGGTGATCGACGCGCACTGTGCCGGCGGCGGCCGGGCCCTGTTTCTCCGCGACAACCATGTGGTCGTCGCGGGCGCCACGGGCGAGACGCCGCTCTTCAGCCTGGCGGCCTTGCACCCTGCCATGAATGGAAAGCCGCTGCTCCAGCCACTGTACGTTCTCGCTGCAGTGGGGGTGGCGCTGGCGCTTGATATTCCGCCGGAACTGATTCGTGCGGCAATGGATACCTGCGTGTCGCTGCCCGCCCCTGCGATCCAGGCCAACTACTAGGAATTACGATCCGGCAGGGCGAGCCTGCCACGGGACACCCAACAGGAACGGCGTTCATGGAAATATCACGCATCCGGGCACTGCGCGGGCCCAATCTCTGGAGCCGACACACGGCCATCGAGGCATTGGCGCAGTGTGCGCCCGAGGAGCGGTTGATCGACTCGATCAGCGGGTTCGAGGCGCGCTTGCGGGCGCGTTTTCCGGAAATCGGCCCGATGCGACCGACCGGTCAGGAGGATGATATTTCCGTGGCGCATGCGCTGGCGTTTGCCGCGCTCGGCCTGCAGGCGCAGGCCGGCTGCCCGGTCAGTTTCTGCGTCACGTCGCCCACGGTCGAGGCGGGGATCTACCAGCTTGTCTTCGAATATACCGAGGAGGCAGTCGGATGTCTGGCGCTCGAACTGGCCGAGTCGCTGTGCCGGGCCGCGCACGACGATACCCCGTTCGATCTGGAGGGCGCCCTGGCGCGCCTGCGGGAACTGGACGAAGACGTTCGCCTCGGTCCCAGCACCGGCGCAATCGTCCAGGCCGCCGTCGCGCGCGGCATTCCCTACCTGCGGCTGACGGCGAGCAGCCTGGTGCAGTTTGGCTGGGGAAGCCGCCAACGGCGTATCCAGGCCGCCGAGACGGATGCGACCTGCGCCATTTCCGAGGCGATCGCCCAGGACAAGGATCTCACCAAGATGCTGCTGGAGGCTGCGGGCGTGCCGGTACCGCTCGGGCGGATCGTGACCGACGCCGAGGCAGGCTGGGCGGCCGCCTGCGAGATCGGTCTGCCGGTGGTGGTCAAGCCGCGCGACGGCAATCAGGGAAAAGGAGTGACGGTCAACATCCTGACGCGGGAACACTTCATGGCGGTCTATGGCGCCGCGGCGGCGATCAGCGAGGAAGTCCTGGTCGAGCGCTTCATTCCGGGCCACGACTACCGCCTGCTCGTGGTCGGCAACCGTCTGGTCGCCGCCGCTCGCCGTGAACCGCCGCATGTGATCGGCGATGCCGTCCATACCGTGCGCGAACTCGTCGCGCAGGTGAACAGCGACCCGCGTCGCGGCGAAGGCCATTCCACGTCCCTGACCAAAATCCGCCTCGACGATATCGCCATGGCCCGCCTGGCCGTGCATGGCCTGGACGCGGACTCGATCCCCGCCATGGGGGAGCGGGTCGTCCTGCGCAACAACGCCAATCTGAGCACGGGCGGCACGGCGACCGATGTGACCGACGATGTCCATCCCGACGTGGCGGCCCGCGCGGTGGAAGCCGCGCAGATGATCGGATTGGACATCTGCGGCGTCGATGCGGTCTGCCAGACCGTGCACAAGCCGCTTGAAGAACAGGGCGGCGGGGTCGTCGAGGTCAACGCGGCACCGGGTCTGCGCATGCATCTCATGCCTTCCTACGGCAAGGGGCAGCCGGTGGGCGAGGCCATCGTCTCGGCCTTGTTCCCGCCGGGCGAGGATGGACGCATTCCCGTCGTGGCGGTGACCGGCACCAACGGCAAGACCACGACCGTGCGCCTGATCGCCCATTTTCTGGCACTTGCCGGCAAGCGCGTCGGGATGACTGCGACGGACGGTGTGTATGTGCAAGGCCGACGCATCGATACCGGCGACTGCAGCGGTCCGAAAAGTGCACGCAACATCCTCCTGCATCCGGATGTCGATGCGGCTGTGCTGGAAACGGCCCGTGGCGGACTTCTGCGCGAAGGCCTGGCGTTCGACCGCTGCAAGGTCGCAGTGGTGACGAATATCGGCATGGGCGACCATCTCGGCCTCAATTTCATCACCACCGTGGAGGATCTCGCCGTGCTCAAGCAGGTCGTGGTGCAGAACGTCGCGCCGGACGGCGCGGCGGTCCTCAATGCGTGCGATCCCAAGAGCGTCGAGATGGCGATCCATTGTCCGGGATCGATCATCTTCTTTGCTGGCGAATCCCATCACCCCATCATCGCGGCCCATCGCGCACAGGGACATCGGGTGGTCTTCCTGGACGGGGATTGCCTCGTGGCGGCGCTGGGCGACAGCGAGCAACGCCTGCCCCTGGTGGAGATCCCGCTGACGCGCGGCGGCACCATCCGTTTCCAGATCGAGAATGCGATGGCGGCCACGGCTGCAGCCTGGGCGCTGGAGCTGGACTGGGACCTCATCCGGCGCGGCCTGCACAGTTTCGACAGTACGGCGCAGAACGTCCCGGGCCGCTTCAACCTGTTCGATTACCGTGGTGCCACGCTCATCGCCGACTATGGCCACAACCCCGATGCCATCCTCGCCCTCGTCAAGGCGGTGGACGCGCTGCCGGCGCAACGCCGGATCGTCGTGATCAGCGGTGCGGGCGACCGGCGGGACGAGGATATCCGCGAACAGACCCGTACCCTGGGTGCGGCATTCGACGAGGCCATTCTCTATCAGGACCAGTGCCAGCGCGGCCGTGCCGAAGGCGAGGTGCTGGCACTGTTGCGCGAAGGACTGCGCGACGCCCCGCGTACGCGCGACATCACCGAAATCACCGGCGAATTCCTGGCCATTGATATCGCCCTGTCGCACTTGAAGCCGGGCGACCTGTGCCTGATTCTGATCGATCAGGTGGAGGAGGCCCTGGCCCATATCGCCCGGCGCATCGCCGAGTCCTGACAGGCGGCTGCCGTCGCTGACGCCGGATCCCCGCCCGGCGATGCTGGACGCCCTCTGAACTATTGCCGACCGACCCCTATCCAACCGGCTGCCCGCTCGTCATGGGCATCGACTTTGCTTGTGTCGAGGACAGGCATGCCGTTTCCCTGGAGGAGGTGGAAACTTCATGAAAAACTCATGGAAAGACAGCATCTACCTGCAACGTGAAGAACTGGCTCGCATCCTGCGCGAGCCATTGGCGCAGTTGGCCGGGCATTGCGCACCGGCATGGGGCGATGGCGAGGCGCTGGATGCCGTTCTCGTCACGCACTTTGAGGACATCCCGCATTGTTCCTTCCTTTATTGCGTAGGGGTCGATGGGGTTCAGATCTGCAACAACGTCGGCCAGCATGGAATCGAACCAGGTTATTTCGGACGCGACCGCTCGCAACGTCCCTACATGAAGGAGGCGGTGCCGGTGTGGGGGTTTCTGCTCTCGGATGCCTACATCGGCCTGAACCGGCACCGCCCTTCGCTGACTGCGCTGCAGGTCGTGAGCCGGGACAGCCGGACCCTCGGCTATCTCGGGGCCGATTTCGACTTGCGCAATCTGCCGGTGACGTCGGCGCTCTATGAGGAGCCCGGATACTGGCGGCAGGTGAAAGGCGATCCGGCGATCCGCGGCACTGTATTCCAGCAGTGCCGGGTGGAAAGCCCGATGGATGGCAATCTGGAACAGGCCCTGTCGATTCTCGAGGAATTGCTGACGCAACGCGGCATGTTTCAATGCCAGATCCATTTTTCCAGCAGCCAGGCGACGATCTGGACCGTGGACGATCCGTTCCGTTATCGCATTCTGGACGCGGATGCCCTGAGCGACCCGGATATCTGCCTGATCTATCCCTCGCGTCCGTATCCCGTCGATGCGGCTATTCCGCCGGGCGACATCAACCGGATACTCGGTACGATGCAGGCCTTGCGGCTCACCGATCCGACTTTCTATCTGCGCATGGCCTCGATCAATATTTTCAACGGCTTGGTGAGCGTGACGTTTTCATGCGATGGTTCCCACTACATGCCGCATGTGGAATTCCTGATGAAGGACACGTCGTTCTGGTTCTGATCCGGGCACAAAGACCTGCATGGATGTGCATCGGGCGCGATAATCGCGTCTCGAACGGGCGTTGAGCCCGAAGGTTCCATAGGTTGGGAAAGGTCATCATGAACTGCAGGAAATTCCTTTGTGTGATCGGCTGCATGCTGGGGCTGGCCGCGCCAGCGATCGCGCAGACACTGGAACCCGCGCTGTCGACGCGGACGCTGGTCAATGTCGATCCGCATGCGCATTACAAGGTGGTGTACGACATTCATTCCGCCGAGACGGCGGCAGGCATCAGCAAGGGACTGTTCTATGCGCGCGGCCTGATCGAAGCCTTCCGCAAGCAGGGCGTCACGCCGCAGCAGCTCGACATCCATCTGGTGCTGCATGGCGAAGCGGCGCAGTATCTGCTCATCGACACGACGTATCGCGATGTCGTCAATGATCCGTTCGCGGTCAATCTCAATGCGAAGATAACCCAGGACTTGCTGGGTCTTGGCGTGAGCGTGGAAATCTGCCACAGCGTCATGAAATCGAAGGGCTGGACGGCCGACGACGTCCTGCCGGGGGTCACGATCGTTCACGACGGCTATACGCGCATCGTCAAGCTGCAGAACGACGGGTACGCCTATATCGGCGGATTTTGAACGGGCCGAGCGCCTGTATCCTGGATACCTGAAATACTTACACCATGCTTGATATCGCCGCCATCTGTCTGGTCATCACCGCGCTGCTGTCGTACCTGAACCATCGTTTCATCGGCCTGCCCACGACCATCGGCGTGATGGCGGCCGCGCTGGCGCTGTCCCTGGTGCTCATCGGTCTGGATGCGGTGGGTGTGGCGCATGGATTGCGCGCCTACGAGGAATCGCTGCTGCGTTCGATCGATTTCTCGGACGTGCTCATGCAGGGCATGTTGTCGCTGCTGCTGTTCGCCGGCGCGCTGCATGTCGATCTGAGCGAACTCAAGGCCTACCGCTGGCAGGTCGGGGCGCTGGCCGTGCTGGGGACGCTGCTGTCGACGCTGGCCGTGGGTATTGGCATGTGGCTGGTGCTGCCGCTGATCGGGCTGGATTTGCCGCTGATGTACTGTCTGCTTTTCGGCGCGCTGATTTCCCCGACCGACCCGATCGCGGTGATGGGTATTCTCAAATCGGCCAATGCGCCGAAAGAACTGGAACTGGTGATTGCGGGCGAGTCGCTGTTCAACGATGGCGTGGGCGTGGTGATCTTCTCGCTGCTCCTGAGCATGCTGGCGAGCGGCGTCGCTCCGACCCCGGGACAGGGTCTCGAATTGCTGCTGCACGAAGCGGGCGGTGGACTGCTGTTCGGTTGGGTGCTGGGCTATGTGACCTTCCGCCTGCTGAAGAGCGTGGACAACTACCAGGTCGAAGTGCTGCTGACGCTGGCCGCCGTGACGGGCGGCTATACGCTGGCCAGCGCATTGCACGTGTCCGGACCGCTGGCCATGGTGGTTGCCGGGCTGATGATCGGCAATCATGGCCGTGCGCTGGCCATGTCGGATACGACGCGCGGCTACCTGGACATGTTCTGGGAGCTGCTCGACGAGATGCTGAATGCGGCCCTGTTCGTCCTGATGGGCATGGAGGTATTGCTGGTGGCATTCTCGCTCCATGAACTGGTCGCCGCGGCGGTGGCGGTAGGCGTGACGCTGGCCGCGCGGCTGCTGACGGTCGGCCTGCCGGTGCGCCTGCTCCCGCGCGCCTTCAATCTACCGGCGGGTTCCTGGAAGGTATTGACCTGGGGTGGCCTGCGCGGCGGGATTTCCGTCGCCCTCGCGCTCTCGCTACCCGCAGGCCCGGAGCGCGACATCGTCGTCGCGCTCACGTATGGCGTCGTGGTGTTCTCGATTCTTGCGCAGGGGCTGTCGATCGGCGCGGTTACCCGCAGGGCGATTCGGTGCCGTTGACGCGTAGTTTTCCGGGATGATCGGGTGTGCAAATCAGGCGAATCCGGGGACGGATTCGGCGGCGTCCCGTTCCGGCTCGAAACAGGCCGCCGAGACACGCCTGGGGCGGGTAGGTTAATATCGGTCCGTCATGGCTTGGTCCCGCCCCCGATTCCCTTACGTCCAGAAACGCCACCGCGTCGGTCTGCTTTCGCTGCGGCTGTGGGTGCGCCACATGCTTTTCTGGAGCGGAGCGGTCGTCGTCGGCTTGGCGGCCACGGCGTTTGCCCTGAGCAGTGATTATGCGCACACGCTGTTCCGCTCGGTGGTGGCAGCCTCCCCCTGGCTGCCTTTCCTGGTCACGCCCCTGACGCTCGCCGGCGTGGCTGCGCTGACGCAGCGCTATTTCAAGGGAGCGGAAGGCAGCGGCATCCCGCAGACGATCGCGGCCATCCGCATGTCCGAAGGCAGCAATCGCGACGCGGTACTGTCCCTGCGCGTGGCGGTCGGCAAGATGTTCCTGACCTGCATCAGCCTGGCGGGTGGCGCCAGCGTGGGCCGTGAAGGTCCTACTGTCCAGGTAGGCGCGGCGCTGCTGTACAACCTGCGCTGGCTGGTCCGTTTCCCGCGGCATCTGATGGAGCGCGGCCTGATCGTTGCCGGCGGTGGCGCCGGTGTGGCGGCGGCCTTCAACACGCCGCTCGCGGGGATCGTATTCGCCATCGAGGAAATGGCCCGGTCGTTCGAGGAGCGCTCCAGCGGCACCCTGGTCACGGCAGTCATCATTGCCGGCCTCGCCGCAGTCTATGTGCAGGGCAACTACACGTATTTCGGTGCGACCAATTCCACGCTCGCCGGAGCGTCCGGCTGGTTCGGCGTGTTGTTGTGCGGGTTGGCCGGCGGCCTGCTGGGCGGGGGGTTCAGCCGTCTGCTGCTGGCCTTCTCGACGCATGGCCTGCCGGGCCGGGCGGGGACGTTCGTTCGTACCCACCCCGTGAAGTTTGCCGCGCTCTGCGGTCTGGCGTTGGCGCTGATCGGCTTCGCATCCGGGAGCGCCGTGTACGGCAGCGGTTACGTGGAGGCCAAGCGTCTGATCGAAGGCACGGGAACCGTGTCGGCGGGATACGGGATATGGAAAATGCTGGCGACGTTCGTGTCGTTCGTCAGCGGTATTCCCGGCGGATTGTTCGCGCCCAGCCTGTCGGCCGGCGCGGGAATCGGCCAGGTCGTGGCGGGCGTGCTTGGCCAGGCGGATGCCGGCGCATTGATCGTGATCGGCATGGCGGCCTATTTTGCCGGCGTGGTCCAGGCACCCATCACCGCGTTCGTCATCGTGATGGAAATGACAGGCAACCACGACATGGTGGTGCCCTTGATGCTGTCCACGCTGCTGGCCACCGCCGTGTCGCGTATCGTGTGCCCGAGGCCGCTGTACAAGGCCCTGGCGAGCAACTATCTGGCACGCGTACGACCGCCTGCCTGAGACGTTTGCTGTGGGGAAGCCCAACGTAGCGCAGACCCTGTGACGACCCCTTGGAGTATCCATGAAAATCCTGACCGCCTGGTTGCTGGGCCTGATGCTGACGATGTCAGGCTGCAGCAAGCTCACGCTGGAGAATTACAACAAGATCGCCATGGGCATGCCGTATGACGAGGTCGTCCGGCTGATCGGGCCGCCCGATCGATGCGACGATGTGATGGGCGTGCGCAGCTGCCAGTGGGGCGACGAGAAACATTCCGTCCATGTGAATTTTCTTGCAGGCCAGGTGCTGTTGTTCTCGTCCAGCAATCTGAAATAAGTTCACCAACGCCCGCGGCCACCGCGGGCATGGCCAGCGTGCCTGTGCTGCAAGCGACAGGGCGGCTCGCCCCCGCCTCCCCGAAGGACATGAGCGAATCCATCAAATCCTCCGTGCTGCGCCTGAACGAACTGTTGCCCCTGAAGGCGCGCCAGGACCGCCACGTGCCGGCATTCAGAGCTTTGCATCGCGCAGTGATCGTGTCTCTGGTCGTACGTGGACACCCGCCTTCCCGGGCGGCGCTGCCCAGGTAGGCGACATGCAGGTCGATGCTGCACTTGCCCGGTTGGGAAACGATGATCTCGTCGTGTTGTCCGCAGACCGGCGAGACATCCTCGGGGCCTATCCCGTCACGTCCGAAATCACGCCGCATGTACTCGAGGTCAATGGACACTCGATTCATGCCATGTGCGCGCTCGATGCGCTTGCGGTCAGCCCCTTGTTTGATTGTCCGGTAAGCATCCGTTCGCATTGCCGGGTGACGGGGGATGCGATCACGATCAGGCAGCACGGCGAACGCATCGTGGAGGCCAGCCCGGCCACGGTGCGGGTAGGGGTGCGCTGGCAGGCACCTTCGGGCGACTGTGCTGCGCACAGCCTGTGTACCGAGATGGTCTTCCTGAAAGACGTTGACGTCGCCGCCCAATGGCATGGGGGCGATGGGCAGAACCATAGCCTATACACGCTGGAACAGGCTGTGGCATTTGGCGTGGATTATTTCAGGCCGTTGCTCTACGCGACGGCTGCGGATGCATAGACCCTCAAGGGATGGCAAACGGCGCCGATAGACAATATGAGACGTCTCGAATTGTCTGCATAAGGTGAGGCTCGCTTATCCTGCCGCCCGTCGGTTTTTCGTGTAGGCCTCACTACAATGCATTCATGCCGGACCAAAGGGGAGGATGATGGCGCCGCAACCCGCAAGCTTGACTGACTGGCTCGCTTTTCTGGGACGGGCCGATATCCCCGTGCTGAAGCGCACCGCGCGCGAGCTGGAACGGCTGCGCGAGGACGAAGTTCAGCTCAATGCACGCGCGGTTGCCGACGTGGTCACCGACGACCCGCTGATGACGGTCAAACTGTTGCGCTACATGCAGACGCACAAGCGCCGAAACCAGACGCACGAGCTGGTCGACGTGAAACAGGCGCTGCTCATGATGGGCCTGGATACGTTTTTCCGCGAAGTGCCGGCGATGCCGATCGCGGAAGAAATGCTGAAGGAGCACCGTGCCGCGCTGGTGTATCTGCTGCGCACGGTCAGACGGGCGCAGCGTTCGGCGTATTACGCCTTCGACTGGGCATTGCGCCTGCACGACATGCATGCGGAAGAGGTGCAGGTCTCCGCGCTGCTCACCCATGTGTCCGAAATGCTGATGTGGTGTTTCAGCCCCGAGCGGATGCTCGAGATCCAGAAATTGCAGGCGGCCGACCACGCCATGCGCAGTGCCGACGCGCAGACGCTGGTGCTGGGTTTTGCCGGTCTGGAGTTGCAGCGCCAGCTGACCGTTGCGTGGCGCCTGCCCGAATTGCTGAGAAATTTGATGGATCCTGCGCTGGCGCAATCGACCCGTGTGCGCAATGTCATGCTGGCGGTCAATCTGGCCCGACATTCCGCCCATGGCTGGCACGACGCGGCCTTGCCGGACGATTTCGATGAAATCGCCGCGCTGCTGCACATGGATCCGAACAAGGTGATGGCGTTGGTGAAGGCCGGCCCCGCGATTGCCTGAGTCAGGCCGTTTGCCGGGCAGCGAAGCTAGGCCAGCTTGGGCATGACGGTCTTTTCCAACCGGGTGGCGAGCTGGGCGATGGCCTGTCCTGCCGGGCATCCGGGGGCGTTTTGCATCAGCAGCTGGCGCCGCATCACGGCTTGGCGGACTTCGGGATCGACTGGGATGTCCCCCATGTGAATCAGGTGGATGGGATGACCGGTCACGGTCGTGACGAAACGGTCGAGGACATGCTGCAACTGGTGGGTGATCGGCAGCCCCGCGCCAGGACGGGAGGCCTGGTTGACGACGATGCGCACGGTTTGCCGCTGTTGTTGCCCCACCAGCACCTTGATGGTGGCGTAGGCATCGGTGAGCGAGGTGGGTTCGGGGGTGGCGACCATCAGGACCTCGGAGGCCAGCGAGACAGCAAACAGCACCACATCGGATATCCCGGCGCCGGTATCCAGCAATACGATGTCGTAATTCGGCACCAGGCTACCCATGATGCGCAGGAACTCGTTGCGTACCTCGGGGGTGAGCCGCGAATATTCGACCAGGCCGGAACCTGCCAGCAGGACCGAAAACCCGCCCGGCGCCTGCAGAACGGCTTCCTCCAGCTTGGCCTTGCCGGTGAACACGTCGTGCAGGGTGATCTTGGGATAGAGATTGAGCACCACGTCGAGGTTGGCGAGCCCGAGGTCGGCGTCGAGCACCAGGACCTTGTTCCCGCGCTGGGCCAGGGCGGCGGCGAGATTGGCCGAGATGAAGGTCTTGCCGACGCCGCCTTTCCCGCTGGTGACGGCGATGACCTTGCCAAGCGGCTTGAGCGGGAGACGGCTCGTGTCCTGGTTGTTGGAGAAAGATGGTGTGAGCAGGTCGTTCATGCGTTGACTCGATGGGTGGAATGGCCCCCGGGACCTGCACCATCAGGTGCGCTGTCTGGCGTCGTCGCGGCTTGGTCCATGACGAAGTGGCCGAACAGCAAGCCTTTTTCCTCGGCGCTGACCGAAATTTCATGCGGCAAATCGAGAAACACCTGGTTGCGTCCGTCGGCCTTGGCGCGATAGAGCTGCTGGTCGGCGCGCTCGATCCATAAATCGGTGGTGGAACGCACCCATTCCGGCGCATAGGCCCCGCCAATACTGATCGTGACATGCAGGTTGACCAGCGGTGTTGCCGGGATGGACAGCGATTCGATCGTGCGGCGCACACGCTCGGCAACGGCGCGCCCGCAGTTGGGCCGGCAGTTGGGCAGGATCATGGCAAATTCCTCGCCGCCATAGCGCACGACCGTGTCCATCGGCCGCACACAGTGGCCCAGGCAGGCGGCGACGGCCTGCAATACCTGGTCGCCGGCCAGATGGCCATGGGTGTCGTTGATGTGCTTGAAGTGGTCGATGTCGAGCAGCAGCAGCAGGATGGATTCGCCGGAGCGGGCCACCACCTCGATTGCGCGTTCCAGCGTCGCGATGAAGTGCCTTCGGTTGCCCAGGCCTGTCAGGGGATCCTTGAGCGAGAGTTCGCACAGTCCATTGATCACGCGTTGCAGATAGGCGAGCGGCGGTTCGTCGCTTGCCTGGCCGCTGTCTTGTCCGGCATGCTCCAGCAATGCACGCGCGTCATCCAGTTGCAAATCCTGCAGGTCGATCAGCGATGGATGGGATGTGGAAGCCACAGAAGGGGTTCTATACTCGGCGTCAGAATCGTGCAAAGGATCAGAAAAAGGAAACCCGACTGCATGTGGCGCGAAGTATGTGTCTATTTGTGCGTTTGATCAAGCACTTGGCGGACGCGGCGAGAGAAGAGCCGGCCATTCGGCGTCGGCGTGTAGCCGATCTGCATGGCAACAGGTATTCCGCGGCCTTCCCGAGGAACGGACAAGGAGGCACGCAACCGGCAAATGGGCGTTACGGTTGGTTCCCCGTCAAGCGGCGAACGGGAACGAGGTGCGGCACATCCCGCCTCAGGCTACGCTGCCGAAGCTGGGATCCGTGGCGATATACGGTGCTTTGAGACCGGCGATGCGGCAACTTTGCGCGATCGGCCCGCCGGGAAACAAGGTATACAGGTATTTCACGCCGCCTTGCCGGTGGAAGCGCTCGTCCAGGGCGTCATGCAGATCGCGCAGATTGATGACGGTGTCGTCGGCGTGTTGCGCGTAATAGTGCTGGAGGGCGCGAATCACGTTCCAGTGATCTTCGGTGAGTATCAGGCCTTCCTCGCTGGCAATTTTCATTGCGTCGTCCCGGGTCCATTCCATCGGGGCGTCGGGAAAATTGGGATTGGGTTTGGATTCCCGGATCAGATGATTGATATCGGCTGATTCGTGCAGCATGGTCTTCTCCTTCAAAGGCTTGCAGGATGTCCTTTAAAAGTAGGACAGCCCTCCTTTGGATACAAGGCGCGTTTCGACCGGGTGGCTTCATGGGAATGCCTGAGGTAATCGGGATGGTCCGCCTCCCTACACCCATAAGAAACCATGCCCTTCAGGGCATGGTCTCGTTGGCAGGCTGCGGTGATTCGTGCGCCGGTCCGGTCAGCGACGGCCGCCTCCGCTTGCGGTGGCGTTACTGCCCGCGCCCGACTGCAGGGTCGACGTATCCAGGTAGCGGTTCACCGTATCGGCACCGGCGCCCTGGCGTACGAAGTCGCTGAACTCGGCACCACTGAGGTCGTCCTCGATCTGCGTGTTGTGGATGTCATTCGGCATGTTGGCCCAGCCTGCGCCCATGGGGCTGTTGTGGTCGGCCAGCGCCGAAACCGAGAACAGCGCGGCAAGGGAACCGAAAACCAGGGCGTGTGCGATTTGCTTCATGAGTCACTCCTATTGAGATTGAAATATCCGGCATGCGGGGAGCGCATGCGGTATGTGCATGGTAGGGAGGCAGTGTGGCTCGTCTGTGTCCCGGCCGTTCCAGAATGTGGCAGTGTGTGACAGGCGGGCTAAGCGGAAAAAGCCCGGTTCCCGTGAGGCGTCCAAGATGAAATAGTTCGAACGGAACGGCGTGGCCGTCGGATTGCCGCCCGGCCAGATTGAAATCCCGGTTGACGCTTCCGGCTGCCGGGCCATGGCCGCATAATGCGCGCTGCACTTTGGCCGCGTACGCGGCAGTCTGAGTTCATGCCCAATCTTCCTTACTGGCGCCTGTCCGGTTTCTACTTCTTTTATTTCGCCTTCGTCGGCGCCATGTCGCCGTTCTGGGGGCTCTATCTGCGCTCGCTGGCGTTCAATGCCTTCGAGATCGGCGTGCTGATGTCGCTGTTGCAGGTGATGCGGATCTTCGCCCCCAACATCTGGGGACATATCGCCGACCGAACCGGGCGCCGGACGACGATCGTGCAGATCGCGGCACTTGGCAGCGTGCTGGTGTTCGTCGGCGTGTTTTTCGGCAGCAGTTTCTGGTGGATGTTCGGGGTGATGGCCGCGCTGAGCTTTTTCTGGAGCGCGTCGCTGCCGCTGGTCGAGGCGATGACCCTGTCGCATCTGGGCGAGCGCACCGATACCTACGGCCGTATCCGCCTGTGGGGGTCGATCGGCTTCATCCTGATGGTGGTGGGGCTGGGCTATGCCTTCGACCACGTCGCGATCAGCTGGTTGCCCTGGGCGGTACTGGCGGTGATGCTGGGCATCCTGGCGTTTGCGCGGGTGATCCCCGAGGCCGAGATCTTGCCGCACGCCACCGACCATCACTCGGTATGGGATGTCGTCAAGCGGCCCGAAGTGGCGTCGCTGCTGGCTGCCTGCATGCTGATGGCGGTGACGCACGGCCCCTACTACACCTTCTATTCGATCTATCTGGTCGACCACGGCTACGACAAGTCCACCGTGGGCTGGTTGTGGGCACTTGGCGTGTTGTGCGAGATCGGCATTTTCCTGGTCATTCCGCGCATTTTTGCGCAGGTGACGCCGCGCCGGCTGATCCTGGCGAGTTTCGCGCTGGCAGTGCTGCGCTTCCTGTTGATCGCCTGGGGCGTGGAATCGGCCTGGCTGGTGTGGGGTGCGCAGACGCTGCATGCCTTCACCTTCGGCACCTTTCATGCTTCCGCCGTGGCGCTGGTTCACCAGCATTTCCGTGGCCGGCATCAGGCGCGCGGCCAGGCGCTCTACACCAGCCTGTCCTACGGCATCGGCGGCACGATCGGCGGTCTGGCCAGCGGCCTGACCTGGGAATCGCTGGGGTCGGCCTGGACCTTTACCCTCGCCGCCGCCAGCGCGGCGCTGGCCTGGGTGGTTTATGCGGCCTGGGGCGGAACAAAACCCGTGCCAGCGGCCCCTAAGCTATGAAATAATCAGCGTTTTACGCGCTGTATGGCCTTATTCCGCATGCCCGCTCAAACCTTGTTCAAGAAGCTATGGGACGCCCATGTGGTTCATGTCGAACCCGATGGCACCACCCTGCTGTATATCGATCGCCATCTGGTGCATGAAGTCACCAGTCCGCAGGCTTTCGAGGGGCTGAAGCTCGCCCACCGCAAACCGCGCCGGACTGACGCGGCGATTGCCGTGCCCGACCACAACGTGCCGACGACCGACCGATCGCAGGGTATCGCCGATCCGGTGTCGCGCCTGCAGGTGGAAACGCTCGACGCCAACTGCGCCGAATTCGGCATCACCGAATTCAAGATGGACGACATCCGTCAGGGCATCGTCCATGTCATCGGCCCGGAGGAGGGACTGACCCTGCCCGGCATGACCGTGGTCTGCGGCGACTCGCATACCTCGACCCACGGCGCGTTCGGTGCACTGGCCTTCGGCATCGGCACGTCCGAGGTCGAGCATGTGCTGGCGACGCAGTGTCTGTGGCAGAAGCCGTCGAAGACCCTGCTGGTCAAGGTCGAAGGCCAGCTGGGCCGCGGCGTGACCGCGAAGGACATCGCGCTCGCGGTCATCGGCGAGATCGGTACCGCCGGAGGAACCGGCTATGCGCTTGAATTCGGCGGCTCGGCCATTCGTGCGCTGTCGATGGAAGGCCGCATGACCCTGTGCAACATGGCGATCGAAGCCGGCGCACGCGCCGGCATGGTGGCGGTCGACCAGGCGACCATCGATTACGTCAAGGGCCGTCCGTACGCGCCGAAGGGCGACGCATGGAACAAGGCGGTGGCGTGGTGGAACACGCTGCATTCGGATGCCGACGCCGAGTTCGACCGCGTGGTCGAGCTCGATGCCGCGACAATCGAACCGCAGGTCACCTGGGGCACCTCACCCGAAATGGTGACGACCATCGGTGGCCGTGTGCCCAACCCGGCCGATGCGCCGAGCGAGGTCAAGCAGCACGACTGGACCCGCGCACTGGAATACATGGGGCTCCAAGCCGGCACGCCGCTTGCCGCGGTTGCGGTGGACAAGGTCTTCATCGGTTCCTGCACCAACTCCCGCATCGAGGATCTGCGCGAGGCGGCCGGCGTGGCGAAGGGGCGCAAGGTCGCGCCCAACGTCAAGCTGGCGTTGGTGGTGCCGGGTTCGGGTCTGGTCAAGCAGCAGGCCGAGGCCGAAGGGCTCGACAAGATTTTTGTGGAAGCCGGCTTCGAGTGGCGCGAACCGGGTTGTTCGATGTGCCTGGCGATGAATGCCGACCGGCTGGAGCCGGGCGAACGTTGCGCATCAACTTCCAACCGCAATTTCGAAGGGCGGCAGGGACAGGGCGGCAGGACGCACCTGCTCAGCCCGGCGATGGCCGCTGCGGCCGCCTGCGCGGGACATTTTGTCGATGTACGTCATTTTTAAGGAGAATACCCCCATGAAGCCAATGATTGCCCTGATGATCGCCGTCGCCCTGACGCTGGCAGGCTGCAACACCGTGCGTGGGATGGGCCAGGATATTGAGAAGGCCGGCGACTCGATCCAGAAGGCCACCCATTAAAATGCAGGCTTTCACTGTTCTCGACGGGCTGGTGGCGCCGCTCGACCGCGCCAACGTCGACACCGACGCCATCATCCCCAAGCAGTTCCTGAAGTCGATCAAGCGCGCCGGCTTCGGTCCCAACTTGTTCGACGAATGGCGGTATCTGGACCACGGCGAGCCCGGCAAATCGAACCATGATCGCCCGCTGAATGCGGAATTCGTGCTGAATCAGCCGCGTTATCAGGGAGCATCGGTGCTGCTGGCGCGCGAGAATTTTGGCTGCGGTTCCAGTCGCGAGCATGCACCGTGGGCGCTGGAAGACTATGGGTTCCGCGCCATCGTCGCCCCGAGCTTTGCGGATATTTTCTACAACAATTGCTTCAAGAACGGCATCCTGCCCATCGTGCTCGACGCCCAGATCGTGGATCGCCTGTTTCGCGAGTGCGGCACGAACGAGGGCTACGCCCTGACCGTCGATCTGGACAAGCAGACGGTGACGACGCCCACGGGCGAAACGATCCCTTTCGAGGTGGATGCGGGACGCAAGCACCGCCTGCTCAATGGACTGGACGATATCGGACTGACCTTGCTTCAGGCCGACAAGATCAAGGCCTATGAGGAACGGCGCAAACAGGATGCCCCGTGGCTCTTTGCTTGAGTGGTTATTTATCCCCGGTCGCCCGTCAGGGCGTTCGCGGTCAACAGGTTTTTAGAACATGAAAATTGCAGTCTTGCCGGGTGACGGCATCGGTCCGGAAATTGTCGCGCAGGCGGTCAAGGTCCTGGAGAAGTTGAAAGCGGAAGGCGCCCCCATCGAAATGGAAACCGCACCCATCGGCGGCGCGGGTTACGACGCCTCCGGCGATCCGCTGCCTGAGGCGACGCTGAGACTCGCGCGCGAAGCCGATGCTGTACTGCTCGGCGCCGTCGGCGGGCCGCAGTACGACACGCTGGACCGCCCGCTGCGCCCCGAGCGCGGCCTGTTACGCATCCGCAAGGAACTCAATCTGTTCGCCAACCTGCGTCCGGCGCTGCTGTACCCGGAACTGGCGGGTGCGTCCTCGCTGAAGCCCGAAGTAGTGTCCGGCCTCGACATCATGATCGTGCGCGAACTCACCGGCGACGTGTATTTCGGTCAGCCACGCGGGATTGAAGTACGGAACGGCGAGCGCGTCGGTTTCAACACGATGCTGTATTCCGAGTCCGAGGTGCGCCGGGTCGCGCACGTCGCCTTCGGTATCGCGATGAAGCGCGGCAGGAAGCTGTGTTCGGTCGAGAAGGCCAACGTACTGGAATGCTCTGAACTATGGAAGGAAGTGATGATCGAGGTGGCGAAGGACTACCCCGAGGTCGAGCTCTCCCACATGTATGTCGACAACGCGGCGATGCAGTTGATCCGCGCGCCCAAGCAGTTCGACACCCTCGTCACCGGCAACATCTTCGGCGACATCCTGTCGGATGCCGCGTCGATGCTGTCCGGTTCGATCGGCATGCTGCCGTCGGCTTCCCTGGACGAGCACAACAAGGGCATGTACGAGCCGATCCACGGCTCCGCGCCCGACATTGCCGGCAAAAACCTGGCGAATCCGCTGGCGACCATTTTGTCGGTGGCGATGATGTATCGCTATACCTTCGCCGACCTGGCGACCGCCGACCGTATTGAGAATGCGGTGAAGAAGGTGATCGCGCAGGGTCTGCGCACCGGCGACATCTGGACCGAAGGCACGCAGAAGGTGTCGTGCACCGAGATGGGCGACGCGGTACTGAAGGCGCTGTGATTTTTGCCGTGCATGTCCTGCGGGGCCTGCGCGGACCGATTATCTGGAGATGAACATGATGAAAGTAGGACTGGTCGGCTGGCGCGGCATGGTGGGTTCCGTGCTGATGGGGCGCATGAAGGAAGAGCGCGATTTCGATCACATCGAACCGGTATTCTTCACCACTTCGAACGTCGGTGGAAAAGGCCCCGATATCGGCCGCGACGTGCCGCCGCTGAAGGATGCCGGCAGCATCGACGAACTGAGGGCTTGCGACGCCATCATCACCTGCCAGGGCGGCGACTACACCAAGGAAATCTATCCCCAATTGCGTGCAACCGGGTGGAACGGCTACTGGATCGACGCCGCCTCGACGCTCAGGATGAAGGACGAGGCCATCATCATCCTCGACCCCGTCAACAAGAACGTCATCCAGGATGGCATCGCCAACGGCGTCAAGACCTATGTCGGCGGCAATTGCACGGTGTCGCTGATGCTGATGGCGATGGGCGGGCTGTTCGACGCCGGGCTGGTCGAATGGGTGTCGCCGATGACCTATCAGGCCGCTTCCGGTGCCGGTGCGCGCAACATGCGCGAACTGATCGCCCAAATGGGCGCCGTGCATGCCGAGGTGAAGGACCTGATCGCCGACCCGGCTTCCGCAATCCTCGAAATCGACCGCAAGGTGGCGGATTTCATCCGTTCCGACCGCTATCCGGTCGACGCCTGGCCGGTGCCGCTGGCCGGCAACCTGATCCCGTGGATCGACGTTGCGCTGGAGTCCGGCCAGTCCAAGGAGGAATGGAAGGCGCAGGTCGAGGCCAACAAGATCATGCGCCGCAGCGACAAACCGATTCCGATCGATGGCCTGTGCGTGCGCGTCGGCGCGATGCGCTGCCACTCGCAGGCGCTCACCATCAAGCTGACGAAGGATGTCCCGCTGGCCGACATCCACAGCCTGATCGCCGCCCACAACCAGTGGGTGAAGGTGGTGCCGAACGACCGTGAACTCAGCATGCGCGAACTGACCCCGGCCGCGGTGACCGGCACGCTGACCGTACCGATCGGCCGCATGCGCAAGCTCAACATGGGGCCGGAATACCTGACCGCGTTTACCGTCGGCGACCAACTGCTATGGGGGGCAGCCGAACCGCTGCGCCGCATGCTGCGCATCCTGCTGGAAGCCTGACCAAGTAGGGTAGAGGGTGGCAGGTCCAAGGCTGGTGCGATTGTTGCACTAAAGATTGCGCCTGACGAGCCGTCAATAGTGGCGTCAAGGATTCAACGGCCCCGCTAGCGGGGCGAAAGGGAGAGACGGGATGAAATTGAAGCGCTTCACCACCCAACTGGTGGCTGCCGGCCTGATTGCCGTGCCGCTGATGGCGGATGCAGCCGGGTTGGGCAAGCTGTCGGTCACCTCGGCGCTCGGCCAGCCGCTTACGGCCGAAATCGAGCTGTTTGCGGCGGACAAGGCCGAACTCGACAGCCTGTCGGCCAGCCTGGCTTCCGACCAGGCGTTTCGCGATGCGCATGTCGAATTTGCCCCGGTGTTGTCGTCCCTGCGCTTCACGGTCGAAAAAAAGCCGAACGGCAAGGCCGTCCTGAAAGTCAGTTCCAGCCGCCCGGTGAACGATCCCTTCATCGATATGCTGGTCGAACTGAACTGGGGTTCGGGACGGCTGGTGCGTGAATACACCATGCTGCTCGATCCTCCGGGTCTCGCGGCAAAACAGACGGTGGCGCCCATGACGGCCGTGGCGCCGTCAAACGGCCCTGCGGCCAAACCCGCCCCCGCTCCGGCGGCGGCCCCGGTCGCGGCAGCGCCCAAAACAACGACTCCTGCTGTGGCCAAGGCCGCGCGCCAGGCCACGGCGGCGGACCATGTCAAAGTCAAACGGGGCGACACCCTCATCGGGATTGCCAGCCGTGTACGTCCGGAAGGCGTGAGCCTGGAGCAGACCCTGGTTGGCCTCTATCGGGAGAATACCCGGGCTTTCGACGGCAACATGAACCGTCTGCGGGCAGGCAAGACGCTCGATGTTCCGTCCGCTGACAAAGTGGCCGCCATTCCGCAACAAGATGCAGTGCGCGAACTCAGGCTGCAGGCGGAAGACTGGCGCGCCTATCGACAGAAGCTGGCCGGGACCGTGAGCGCCGCCCCCGCGGCCAAGGCGGCACAAGGCCAGGCCAGCAGCGGCAAGGTCACGCCCAAGGTGGAAGATCACGCCAAGCCGGCAGCCGAAGCGCCGAAGGATGTTCTGAAACTGTCCAAGGCCACGCCGCCTGCCGCGACCACGGGCAAGACCGATGAAACCCGGGCACTGCAGGAAAAGCTGCGTGCCCAGGAAGAGGATGCGTCGGCACGCGAGAAAGCGCTGCAGGAGTCGGGGCAGCGCGTGGCTACGCTGGAGAAGCAGATCCAGGATATGCAGAAGCTGGTCGAGATGAAGGAGAAGGCGCAAAAAGAAGCCGCAGCGTCCGCGCCTAGTCCGGCTCCGGCCGCCCCGGCGGCGGCCAAGCCGGCGCCTGCTCCGGCGCCAGTTGCGCCCGCCGTCAAGGCGCCGCCCGCTAGCCCTGAGCCGACCCAAAACTGGTATGACCCCCTGCTTGCCGACCCGTTGTATTGGGGCGGCGGCGTGGCAGCGCTGGGCTTGGGAGGCATTCTGTGGTGGATGATGGCGGGTGGCGGACGCCGCCGCAAAACCGGCAGCGCCGCCCTGGAAGACAGCATCATGAGCGGCGGCGACGTGCGCCCGAACACGGTCATCGGTGCCGCATCCGGCGGTAGCGTCAATACCGGCGACACCTCTTTCCTGACCGATTTCAGTCAGGCGGGTCTGGGCACCATCGATACGCACGACGTGGATCCCATCGCCGAGGCCGAGGTTTACATGGCGTATGGCCGTGATGCCCAGGCCGAGGAGATCCTCAAGGAAGCCATCAGCAAGAACCCGGATCGCCACGAAATCCGTGTCAAGCTTCTTGAAATCTACGCCGCGCGCCGCAATACCGCGGCATTCGAATCGGTTGCCGGCGAGCTCTATGCCGCGCTTGGCAACAAGTCGAGCCCGTTGTGGGACAAGGCCTGCGAAATGGGTCGCAGCATCGATCCGACCAACCCGCTATATGGCGGCGTGCAGTCGAGCGTGCCCTCTGCCGCGGCGGAAACGGTGGCGGCGACCGCGGCGATCGCCGGTGGGGCCGTGGCCTTCGCAGGCGAGCAGGTAGCAGCCGAGTCCGCCATCGAAGCGGCACCCGCTTACCAGGCCGAACCCGAAATCGAACCCGAGCCTACGTCGGATGTCCAGGCCGAGCCGGTAGCCGACAACACGCCGCTGGAATTTGAATCCGCGGGACATGTCCTCAATTTCGACATGCCGTCCGAGCCGGCGGCTGAATCCCCTGCGGCCGGCTATGTCGAGGCGGATACCCAGAGCCTGAACTTCGACCTGCCGGATATCGATCTGCCTGCAGAGGAGGACGACTCGTTGAAGCTGGATCTCGGTCTGGAAGACGATAATGGCCCGGACAGCAAGTTCGATTTCAGCGGCCTCGATCTCGACTTGGGCGACTCGGGTGACAACGAGCTCGAACTCGACGAAGTCGGCACCAAGCTCGATCTTGCCCGTGCCTATGTGGAAATGGGCGACAAGGAAGGCGCACGCGAGATCCTCAACGAAGTGCTGGCCGAAGGCAGCGAAAGACAGAAATCCGATGCGCAAGGCATGTTGAGTTCGCTTGGCTAACTGCCCGCACCCGGCTGCCCGCATCCTGCTGTGGTGCGGGTGGGCAGTGGCGGTTGAACGTGCTGCCGTGCCCCAGCTTTCTTTCCTGGCCGTCGTCCTCGCGACGGCCTTTCTGTTTGCGCCTGTCCGCCACGAAGCCTGGCGTTTGCTACGCCGGACTCGCTGGCTGATGGTGGTACTGCTGCTTACCTATGCCTACACCATGCCCGGTACGCTGCTATGGCCACCGCTCGAATGGGCCAGTCCGACCTTGGAGGGAATCCGGCTGGGCGCGTTGCGCGTGGCGCGACTGGCTCTGATGATCGCCGGACTGGGGGTGCTGCTCGCCACCACTATCCGCCCCCGCCTGATTTACGGCCTGTATGGACTGGCCTGGCCATTGGTCTGGTTGGGGTTTGATCGTCGCGCCTTCGCAGTACGCCTGGGGCTGACCCTGGATTACGTCGAGCATGCGCCCAAACCGGCCCGGTGGCTGGATGCGCTGCGTGCGCCGTTACCGGATGACGCCGGTCCCGATACTTACACCTTGCACACCGAACGCTGGCAAGGCTGCGATAGCGCCGTCATACTTGCAGGCTTGCTTGGGGTGTGGATCGTACTGGCGTGAGGCCGGGTGAGTATGCGTATCGTATTGGGTCTGGAATATTGCGGCATCGGCTTTTGCGGCTGGCAGTCGCAGCCGCAGGGGTGTGGCGTGCAGGACGCGCTGGAAGCGGCCGTGTCGGCGATTGCCGGTGAAAAGGCCATCGTCACCGCGGCCGGGCGTACCGATACCGGCGTGCATGCGGCATTCCAGGTCGCCCATTTCGACACGCCGGCCCAGCGTCCGCTTACAGCCTGGGTGCGTGGCGTCAATAGTCATCTTCCGTCCGGCGTGGCGGTGTTGTGGGCACGCGAGGTGGGCGGAGATTTCCATGCGCGTTTCGCGGCCACGCAGCGGGGCTACCGCTATGTGCTGCTGAATCACCCAGTGCGACCCGCCCTCAATCACGGGCTGATCGGCTGGCATCATCGTCCGCTCGACGCCGAAGCGATGAACCGGGCGGCGACGCACTTGATCGGTCGGCACGATTTTTCCGCCTTCCGTGCCGCCGAGTGCCAGGCCAAGTCGCCGATCAAGGAATTGCGGCTGGCACAGATCGAGCGGCGCGGCGATTTCCTGCTATGCGATTTCCGCGCTGACGGTTTCCTGCACCACATGGTGCGCAACCTCATGGGCTGCCTGGTCCATATCGGTGCCGGCATGCAGTCGCCCGAGTGGATGCACGAGATCCTGCAAAGCCGCGACCGCACGCTGGCGGCGCCCACTTTCGACGCCGCCGGGCTGTATCTCACCCACATCCGGTATCCTGCGCACTTTGCCTTGCCGGAAAGCTCTGAACGATGGCCGTTCGCGTAAAAATCTGTGGTATCACCCGCTTGCAGGATCTGCAGCATGCCTGTGCCGCAGGGGCGGATGCCGTGGGCTTCGTGTTCTACGAAAAAAGCCCGCGTCACGTGTCAGTCGAAGCCGCCGCTGAACTGGTACGTGCATTGCCTCCCTTCGTCCAGAGCGTGGGCCTGTTCGTCAACGCCGAGCCGGCCTTCGTCGAAAGCGTGCTGCAGCTTGCTTCCCTCGACCTGCTGCAATTCCACGGCGACGAGACGCCAGCCGACTGCGCACGCTTCGGCCGACCCTATATCAAGGCGGTACGGGTGAATCGGGACACGGATTTGCTAAAATGCGCGGCTGACTTCGATGCCGCTCGCGGCCTGCTGCTCGATGCCTTCGTGCCGGGCGTGCCGGGCGGCACCGGGGAACGATTCGACTGGAGCCTGATTCCGCCGGACCTGCCCAAACCGGTCATCCTGTCTGGCGGGTTGACGCCCGACAACGTCTCTGAAGCCGTGAAGCGCGTGCGACCGTGGGCGGTGGATGTGTCTTCCGGGGTCGAAGCGGCAAAAGGCATCAAGGACGCGCACAAGATTGCGCAATTCATTGCGAAAGCGAAAGAAGCATCATGAAGCTCACCGATCTACCCGATTCCCGCGGCCACTTCGGTCCCTACGGCGGCATTTTCGTCGCCGAAACCCTGATGGCGGCGCTGGACGAACTGCGCGTCGAGTACGAGAAAGCGCGCAACGATCCCGCCTTCGTGGCCGAATTCGAGTACGAACTCAAGCACTACGTCGGACGTCCGAGCCCGGTGTATCACGCCAGGCGACTCTCCGAAGCCTACGGTGGCGCACAGATCTACCTCAAGCGCGAGGATCTCAATCACACCGGTGCGCACAAGATCAACAACACCATCGGTCAGGCGCTGCTGGCGCGGCGCATGGGCAAGAAGCGCGTGATCGCCGAAACCGGCGCCGGCCAGCACGGCGTTGCCTCGGCTACCGTTGCAGCGCGCTACGGCATGGAATGCGTGGTCTACATGGGTGCCGAGGACGTCGCCCGCCAGTCGCCCAACGTCTTCCGCATGAAACTGCTCGGCGCGACCGTGGTGCCGGTATCGTCCGGCTCGAAGACGCTGAAGGATGCGTTGAACGAGGCGATGCGCGACTGGGTGACCAACGTCGAATCGACCTTCTACATCCTCGGCACGGCCGCCGGCCCGCATCCGTATCCCATGCTGGTACGCGACTTCCAGTGCGTGATCGGCCGCGAATGCCTTGTCCAGATGCCGGAACTCACCGGCCGCCAGCCCGACGCGGTAATCGCCTGTGTCGGCGGCGGCTCCAACGCCATCGGCATCTTCCATCCCTATATCCCGCATGAAAACGTGCGCCTGATCGGCGTCGAGGCGGGCGGTTCCGGGGTGGCCAGCGGCAAGCACGCGGCGCCGCTCACCGCCGGCACGCCCGGCGTGCTGCACGGTTTCCGCAGCTATCTGATGCAGGACGAGAACGGCCAGATCATCGAGACCCATTCGGTCTCGGCCGGTCTCGACTATCCCGGCGTTGGTCCCGAACACAGCTACCTCAAAGATGCCGGCCGCGCCGAATACGTCGCGATCAACGACGACGAGGCGCTGGCCGCCTTTCACGATCTGTGCCGCTACGAAGGCATCATTCCCGCGCTCGAATCCAGCCATGCCGTCGCCCATGCCAAGAAGCTTGCCCCGACCCTGGGCAAGGACCAGATCATCCTGGTCAATCTCTCCGGACGCGGCGACAAGGACATCAACACCGTGGCCAAGGTATCGGGGATCACACTCTGAACCGGCTCGCCAATTGAATCGAATCTTCCAGAAGACCACACCATGAGCCGCATCGGCCAGACCTTTATCGCGCTGAAAGCGCACAACAGAAAAGCCCTGATTCCCTTCATTACCGCAGGTGACCCCGGCAAGGGTCTGACGGTGCCATTGATGCATGCGCTGGTGGAAGCCGGGTCGGACATCATCGAACTGGGGGTGCCGTTTTCGGATCCGATGGCCGACGGCCCGGTGATTCAACGGGCATCCGAGCGGGCGCTGGCGAACAAGGTCGGGCTGAAGGACGTGCTGGCGATGACGGCGGAATTCCGCAAGACCAACACGACGACGCCGGTGGTGCTGATGGGCTATGCCAATCCGGTCGAGCGCATGGGCTACGAAACCTTTGCCCTGGCGGCGAAGGCGGCCGGCGTGGACGGTGTGCTGACGGTGGACATTCCGCCGGAGGAATCGGCCGGCGTATCGGACGTATTCAAGTCACACGGCCTCGACCCGATTTTTCTGTTGTCGCCGACCACGCCGGAATCGCGAGTGGAACAAGTGGCGGCGGCCGCCGGCGGTTTTATCTATTACGTCTCGCTCAAGGGCGTGACGGGGTCGGCCAATCTCGACACCGAGGAAGTCGCGCGGAAGCTGGCCATGGTGCGCAAGCATTGCAGCCTGCCGGTGGGCGTAGGTTTCGGTATCCGCGACGCGGCAACCGCCGAAGCGGTGGCCCGCATCGCCGACGCGGTGGTGGTGGGCAGCCGCATCGTGAACGAGATCGAGACCGCGCCCGAAGGCGAATGCACCAACCGCGTCAAGCATCTGGTGGCCGAACTGCGCCGCGGCGTCGACGCGGCATCGAAATAAACGGAGAAGACACATGAGTTGGTTTCAGAAAATCCTGCCGCCGAAGATCAAGCGGCGTGCGCAGGCCTCGAAGAAATCGATGCCCGAGGGCTTGTGGTCCAAGTGCCCGGCCTGCAACGAGGTGCTGTACCGCGCCGACCTGGAAAGCAACCTGGAGGTGTGCCCGAAGTGCGGCCATCATCATCGCATCGGCGCGCGGCAGCGCCTGGCCCTGTTGCTGGATGCGGAGGGGCAGCATGAAATCGGTGCCCATATCACGCCGCTCGACCCGCTCAAATTCAAGGACAGCAAGAAATATCCCGACCGCCTGAAGGAAGCGCAGACCGGCACCTCGGAAACGGATGCATTGGTGGTGATCGGCGGCAGCGTCAAGGCGGTGCCGGTGGTGGCCGCGGCGTTCGAATTCAAGTTCATGGGAGGCTCGATGGGGTCGGTGGTCGGCGAGCGCTTCGTCATGGGGGTGGAGGCGGCGATCGAGTCGAACTCGGCCTTCGTCTGCTTCTCCGCCAGCGGCGGCGCGCGCATGCAGGAAGGCCTGTTTTCGCTGATGCAGATGGCCAAGACGTCGGCAGCGCTGACCCAGTTGTCGCGCCATCGACTGCCCTTCGTGTCGGTGCTGACCGACCCGACCATGGGGGGGGTGTCGGCGAGCTTCGCCATGCTGGGCGACCTGATCGTCGCCGAGCCCAACGCGCTGATCGGCTTTGCCGGGCCGCGCGTGATCGAGCAGACCGTACGCGAAACCTTGCCGGAAGGCTTCCAGCGCGCCGAGTTCCTGCAGGAGAAGGGCGCCATCGACCGCATCATCGATCGCCGCCAGATGCGTAGCGAGCTCGCGTCCACGCTGGCGATGATGATGGGCCGGCCGGCGCTGGCGGCCTGAAACCCGGGCTGATTGGGCATCCAGGGTCGTCGGGGACATGCCCGCATCGCGGCGATTTGTTTGATTCCTGTCTGGCATACCGTCTCGGCGTAACCTGATCGTGCAACGGCTTACTTCCCTTGATGCCTGGTTGGCGCGGCTGGAACGACTACATCCCAGTACGATCGATCTCGGCCTCGATCGGGTGCGTCGGGTCAAGGACGCGCTTGGCCTGGTTCCGGATTTTCCGCTCATAGTCGTCGGCGGTACCAACGGCAAAGGCTCTACCTGTGCGTATCTGGCCGCCATCCTCGATGCTGCCGGCTACAAGACCGGCCTCTACACCTCGCCGCATCTGCTGCGCTACAACGAACGCGTGCGGGTCGCCGGCAGGGAGGCAAGCGACGCCGAACTCATCGCTGCTTTCGAACGGGTCGACGCGGCACGCGACGACGTTTCGCTGACCTACTTTGAATTCGGCACACTTGGCGCGATGGCTCGGTTCATCGATGCCGGCATCGATGTGGCCGTTCTTGAGGTGGGCCTTGGCGGGCGACTCGATGCCGTGAACGTATTCGATGCCGACGTCGCGGTCGTTACCAGCGTCGATCTCGACCATATGGACTACCTGGGCGACAGCCGCGAAAAAATCGGCTTCGAGAAGGCGGGAATTTATCGAACCGGACGTCCTGCCCTTTGCGTCGATCCCGTGCCGCCTGTCAGCCTGCTTGAACATGCCCGTCGTACCGGTGCCGACCTGCGGTGCGTGGACCGGGATTTTTCCGCGCAACGCGAGGACGACCACTGGACCTATCGCAGCCTCAATACAGGATGGACGGAGTTGCCGCTGCCCGCCATGGCTGGCGCCTGCCAGTTGCGTAACGCGTCCGGTGCGCTGGCGGCGCTGGATGCCATACAGGATCGCTTGCCCGTGGATGCAGCGGCGATCCGCCGCGGGTTGGCGGCCACGCACGTGCCAGGCCGGTTCCAGTACATCGCTCAGGCGCCGGCGGTCATTCTGGACGTGGCGCACAATCCGGAAGCCGCGCGGGCGCTGGCGGCCACCCTGCGCGGCCAGCCGGTGGGCGGACGCACACTGGCCGTGGTGGGTATGCTGGCCGACAAGGATGCGGCAGGGGTATTTGCGGCATTGCGCGACGAAATCGATGCATGGTGGACGTGTACGCCTGCTTCGCCACGTGCGCGGGATGCCCGGACGCTGGCTGCCGTACTGCGCGGGCAGGTTGGCGAAGCACCGATACACGTACAGCTGGATGTCGTCCGCGCACTCACAGAGGCGCGAAGCGCGGCACGCGAAGATGATAGAATTCTCGTCTTCGGTTCGTTTTATACCGTTGCCGCCGTGCTCGACCATGCCGCCACCCAGCAGTGAAAATGACCTCAAACGCCTCGCCCGGCGCCGACTGATCGGTGCGGTGGCGTTGACCCTGCTGGCAGTGATCGCGCTGCCGCTGTTGCTGGAAGACGAGCCGCCGCCAACGAGTGCACTATCGGTCCACATGGCCGAAGCGCCGGCGCCCGTACAGGCGGCCGCGCCCGTGTCTGCAGCCGAGCCTGCGTCTTCTACGCCGTCGCAGCCCGCTCCGCCGGCCGAGCCCGCCAAGGCCGAGCCCGAGCCCGCCAAACCGGCGGCCAGGCCCGAGCCCAAACCTGAAGCCGAACCGGTCAAGCCTGAGCCTGTCAAAGCAGAACCCGCCAAACCGCAATCCAAGCCGCATCCCGTTGCTGCGCCTGTGCCCCAGAAAAAGCCTGCGGCGGCCAGCGAAATGTTCGTGGTGCAGCTTGCTGCCCTGTCCGATGGCGCCAAGGCTCGCGAACTCAAGGCGCGCGCGGCGCTGGCTGGATTGCCGACCTACACCGATACGGTTGGCAGCCTGACGCGTGTGCGTGTAGGGCCTTATCCGACGCGCGAGGCCGCGGAAGCAGCGGCAGGGCGGCTGGCTGAAAACGGCATGACCGGGCAGGTTCTGGCCAAATGAACATGCTCGACCTCATCGTGGTGCTGGTGCTGGTCCTGACCGTGGTGCGCGGACTGATGCGCGGCATGGTCGATACGCTGTTTTCGCTGGTGGCCTGGGTTCTCGCGTTTGCGCTGGGCAAATGGGGTGCCTTGCTGGTGGCGCCGCTTCTGCCGATTGGCATCGAGAGCCAGGGCATCCGCTATTTTGCCGGCTTTGCCGTGGTTTTTCTGGTGGTGCTGATCGGCGTATTGCTGCTGGGACATGTCCTGTCTTCGCTGGTCAAGGCGGTGGGGCTGGGCGGAGCCGACAAGGTGCTGGGTGGCGTGCTGGGACTGGCCAAGGGGCTGGCGATCCTGGTTGGCCTGACGCTCGCGGCCGGACTGACTTCGCTGCCGCGTGCCGAGTTCTGGAAGCAGGCCCGATTGTCGGGCAGCCTGCAGGCGATGGCACAGCGCGCCTTGCCGCTGGTGCCGGCCGACGTGGCGAAATACATTCGCTTTGAATAACTTTATGGACGGGTGCACATCATGTGCGGGGTAATCGGAGTCGTTTCCAATTCGGCAGCCAATCAGCTTCTGTATGACGGACTGATGGTGTTGCAGCATCGTGGCCAGGATGCTGCAGGCATCGTGACAGCGGAAGAAAGCCGTTTCCACATGCACAAGGGGCAGGGCCTGGCGCGCGACGTGTTCCGTACCCGCGACATGCGCAACCTGCTGGGCGACATGGGGGTGGCGCACGTACGCTATCCCACTGCGGGCAGCGCGTCGTCGTCGGCCGAGTCGCAGCCGTTCTACGTGAACTCGCCGTACGGCATCGTGTTGGGGCACAACGGCAACCTCACCAATACCCACGAACTCAAGGAATCGCTGTTCCGCGCCGACCTGCGCCACGTCAACACCAACTCGGATTCCGAGGTGCTGCTGAATGTACTGGCGCATGAACTGCAGGTACGTGCTTCCGGGCGGCAATTGAATCTGGACACGATCTTCGGCGCCGTGTCGGGCGTGCATGCGCGCTGCAAGGGGGCCTATGCCGTGACAGCCTTCATCGCCGGCTACGGCCTGCTGGCTTTCCGCGATCCCTACGGTATCCGGCCGCTGGTGATCGGGGTCAACGATCAGGTCACGCCGCACGAATACATCGTCGCGTCGGAGAGTGTGGCGATCGATACGCTCGGTTTCCGGCTGTTGCGTGACGTGGCCCCAGGCGAAGCGGTGTTCATCGATTACCAGCGCAAGCTGCACAGCCGCCAGTGCAGCGACAAGGCGGTGCTCAATCCCTGCATTTTCGAGTATGTGTATCTCGCGCGCCCCGACTCGGTGATGGACGGCGTCTCGGTCTACAGTACGCGGCTGGCCATGGGAGAGTCGCTGGCCGAAAAGATCAAGCGCGAATTCTCCCACCTGAAGATCGACGTGGTCATCCCGATTCCCGACACCAGCCGGCCCTCGGCGCTGCAGCTGGCGAATCATCTCAACGTGCCATACCGCGAAGGCTTCATCAAGAACCGTTACATCGGCCGCACCTTCATCATGCCGGGGCAGGCGCTGCGCAAGAAATCGGTGCGGCAGAAGCTCAACGCCATCGGCGAGGAGTTCAAAGGCAGGAACGTGCTGCTGGTCGACGATTCCATCGTGCGTGGCACCACCAGCCGCGAGATCGTGCAGATGGCGCGCGATGCCGGCGCCACCAAGGTGTACTTTGCCTCGGCCTCGCCGCCGGTGCGCTTCTCCAATGTCTATGGCATCGACATGCCGACACGCAACGAGTTGATCGCCAACGGTCGTACCGATGACGAGATCGCGCGCGAAATCGGCTGTGATGCCTTGATCTACCAGGACATCGATGCCATGGTCGCCGCAGTCAGGGTGGGCAACCCGGCGATTCCCGATTTCGATACCTCGTGCTTCGACGGCCGCTACATCACGGGCGACGTGACGCCGGAATACCTGAATTACGTCGAGGCGGTGCGCAATGGCGAAACACCGCCGCCTTCGGCCCTGTCGACCCAGCAACTCGACCTCAACCTGGCGACGAATAACGGTTGACCGCGTCTGGCACCGGGCGTAAATTGTTCCCGGCGCCGATTTGAACTTCAGCTTGCGGGCGCTTGATAAATTCGGCTAAAGCGTCGCTAGGGAAACCCCGAACCGCGCGGCCGTTCGGGGTTTTTTATTTTGTTTGGGACCAGACATGAACAACGACGAATACGACATCGAGACCCTGGCCGTGCGTGCCGGGACGGTACGCAGCCAGTTCAACGAACACTCGGAGGCGATATTCCTGACTTCGAGCTTCATGTTCGGCAGCGCGGCGGAAGCGGCAGCGCGCTTCAAGGGCGAGCAGCCCGGGCCCATCTATGCGCGCTTCGCCAATCCCACCGTCAACATGATGGAAGCGCGGCTTGCCGCGCTGGAAGGCGCCGAGCGTTGCGTGGCGTTTTCCTCCGGCATGGCGTCGATCCTGGCGACCGTGATGGGACTGATGAAGGCGGGCGAGCATGTCGTCGCGTCGCGCTCGATCTTCGGCTCGACGGTGCAGCTGTTTTCCAACATCCTCGGGCGCTTCGGCGTCGAGACGACCTATGTGTCGCCGACCGACCCGGCGGAATGGCGGGCGGCGGTGAAGCCGAACACGAAACTGTTCTTCGTCGAGTCGCCGTCCAATCCGCTGACCGAGGTCAGCGATATCCGTGCGCTCGCAGACATCGCGCACGAAGTCGGCGCCTGGCTCGCGGTCGACAACTGCTTCTGTTCGCCCGCGCTGCAAAAGCCGCTCGAACTGGGCGCCGACATCGTGATCCACTCCGCCACCAAGTATCTCGACGGGCAGGGCAGGGTACTCGGCGGCGCCGTGCTGGGCAGCAAGGAGTTGATGGAGGGCGTGTTTACCTTCCTGCGCACGGCAGGTCCGACGCTGTCGGCGTTCAACGCGTGGGTGATCCTGAAAGGCATGGAAACGCTCTCGCTGCGCATGGAAGCGCATTCGCGGAATGCGCTGGCGCTGGCGCAATGGCTGGAGGCCCAGCCGCAGGTTGCGCGCGTGTGGTATCCGGGCCTGCCGTCGCATCCGCAGCACGAACTTGCAATGCGTCAGCAAAAAACCGGCGGCGGTATCGTCTCGTTTGAACTCAAGGGAGGCAAGGATGCAGCCTGGACGCTGATCGACGCGACGAAGCTGCTGTCGATTACCGCCAACCTCGGCGATACCAAATCCACGATCACGCATCCCGCGTCGACCACGCACAGCCGCATGACGATAGAACAGCGCGCTGCAGCCGGCATCAGCGACGGACTGGTGCGCATTGCTGCGGGCCTCGAGTCGGTGGCCGACATCCAGGCGGACCTGGCGCGCGGGCTGGCGTGATGAAAGCGCTGTTCGGCATTCTCGCGCTGGGTATGGGGGTTGCCCATGCAGCCGACATGACGATATTGCGCTATGTCGACCAGGATCCTGGCGATCCCCCCTATGTGACGCGCATTCTGGTCACCCCGGATTTCATGCGCATGGACAGTGGCGAGGACGCGGGCGATTTCACCCTGCTGGATCGGCAGCGTCGCGTGGTTGTCAACGTCATGCGTGACAGCAAGCTGGCGATGGTGTTTGCGCCCGGCGTACTGCCGCCGAAACCGGCGGACTGGGCTCCCCGGCTGGAAGCGGGCGAGGCCGTTCGCGGCGGCCGGCGCTTCACCCTGACGCTCAAGGATGTCGTATGCAGCGAAGGTATTGCCGTCAAGCATGCCATGGACGCGGCACGCGCGATGGGCGAGCTGAAATCCATCCTCGCCGCGACCCAATACCGGGTGTGGAAGGAGTCGCCGCCGGACATGCGGCATGACTGCGATCTGGCGAATCAGGTGTGGAACGTGGATGCCACGCTTACGTTGGGCGTGCCGCTCGAGGAGCGCGAGTTTACTGGGCGATCGCGCAAACTCGAGAGCGAAACCCGGCAACCGGTGGATCCCGCGCTGTTCCGCGTGCCGGAAGGCATGACGGAGATCAATGCACCGTCATAGCGTATCCACCTGCAGTGTGCAGCCCGCGGCGTCGCACGTGACATAGCCCCAGCGGGTATACCAGTCCGGCACCACCCAGCGCTCGCATGCGTGGCCGTCAACCGTAAGCGCATGTCGTGCGGGGCGATGGGTATGCCCGTGGATCAGGCGGCAGGCCTGGTATTCGCGCAGCACACGCACCACCTCGCCAGCATTCACATCCATGATCTCTGCGGCTTTGTGCGCCTTGGCTGCTTCGCTGCCCGCCCGAGCCTGGCGGGCCATGCGCTGGCGCAGCGCCCGGGGCAGGCAGCGCAGGAACGCACGCGTCAGCGGATGGCGGACGCGGCGGCGAAAGGCTTGGTAGGCGGTGTCGTCGGTACACAGGGCGTCGCCGTGCATCAGCAGCGTCGGCACCCCATACAGGTCGATCCGTGCCGGATCGGCGATCAGCGCCATGCCGGACCGTGCAGCGTAGCGTTCGGCCAGCATGAAGTCGCGGTTGCCGTGCATGAAGTACACCTGCGTGCCCGCTGTGGCCAGCGCCGCGAGCCGGCGCGCCGTGTCGCCGGCAACTTGCTCGCCGTGGTCGTCGCCGATCCAGGCCTCGAACAGGTCGCCCAGGATGTAGAGCGCGTCCGCACCAGCCACCTCGTCCTGCAGGAAGCGAAAAAAACGCCCGGTGGCAGCCGGGCGTTCGTCGGTGAGGTGCAAGTCGGCAACGAAATAGGTGCGGCCTGCGCCTGGTTTTGAGGTCAGGCTCACCGGGCCGGTCAGGCGATTTCAGCCTTCGTGATCACCACGTCCTCCAGCGGTACGTCCTGGTGCCCGGCGCGGTTGCCGGTCTTCACCTTCTTGATCGCGTCGACCACGTCCATGCCCTCGACCACCTTGCCGAACACGGCATAGCCGTAGCCCTGCGGGGTAGGGGCGGTGAAATTGAGGAAGCTGTTGTTGGCGACGTTGATGAAGAACTGCGCCGTGGCCGAATTGGGATTGGGCGTACGTGCCATGGCAATGGTGTAGGCCTCGTTCTTGAGGCCGTTGGAGGCTTCGTTCTCGATCGCGTCGCGGGTGGGTTTCTGCGTCATGCCGGGTTCGAAGCCGCCGCCCTGGATCATGAAGCCGTCGATTACGCGATGGAAGATCGTGCCGTCGAAAAAGCCGTCACGCACGTACTGCAGGAAGTTTTCCACCGTCTTCGGCGCCTTTTCGGCGTCGAGTTCGAGGGTGATGATGCCGTGATTCGTATGCAGCTTGACCATGTGGAGTCCTATGGAAAATTTACAGGGATGAGTGGGCTCGAGGCCGCGTTGCAGGCACCGCGAGGGCTGCCTTTATTATTTTTTTGTCGATTGGGCGGAACCCGACACGGGTTTGCCCGCCGATTTTGTTGCCTGGCCACCGAGCATGTTCTGGATCAGCTTGAGCCTTGATTGTGCGGCCTGGTTGCCATTGTCCAGTGCCAGAACCTTGCCATACTCGATCGCCGCCATTTTGGCATAAATGTCACCGAGGTTCTCGTGCGCGGTGGCATAGTCGGGATGGGTTCGAATGGCCATTTCGAGGGCGTTCCGGGCCAGCTCGTAGCGGCCCTGCGAAGCATAGAGCACGGCCAGGTTGTTGTAGGGCTCGGGCAGTTCGGGGTAATTTTCGGTCAGGCTCTTGAACACGTCGATGGCATCGTTGGTCTTGCCCAGGTCGCCGAGGATCAGGCCTTTCAGGAACAGGGCTTGCGCATCTTTCGGCTTGTTGGCCAGATAACGGTTGGCCCGGTCGAGCGCGGCGGTCAGTTCGCCCTTGCGGAACTGCAGGTTGATGTCCTGGATTTCATCGGCCTGCACGGGGAGGCCGATGAGCATGACGCCGGCAATAACGGCGGCAAGGAAACGCGACAAGGCCATGTGATATGCTCGGATCATCTTGGGAAGCCGGCATTCTAACAACATCGACCCCGCTAAGACAGTCGGTGCGCCGCCCCGGACCGCCCCCTGACATTTCGCCCCAGGCCTGTTCGCACCATGCTGCACATTACCAATTCCCTCACGCGCACCAAGGAAGAGTTCGTCCCGCTCACGCCAGGCGTCGTCCGCATGTACGTCTGCGGCATGACGGTATATGACCTGTGCCATCTGGGCCACGCGCGCGTATTCGTGGTGTTCGACATGGTGACGCGCTGGCTGCGCGCCAGCGGCTACCGGGTCGAATACGTCCGCAACATCACCGACATCGACGACAAGATCATCAAGCGCGCGCATGACAATGGCGAAACGCCGGCCGAGCTGACCGGGCGTTTCATTGCGGCGATGCACGAGGACGAGCGTGCGCTGGGCGTGCTGCCGCCCGACCATGAGCCGCGTGCGACCGAGTATGTGGCGCAGATGCTGGCGCTCATCGGACAACTGGTCCGCAATGGCCTGGCCTACCCGGCGCCCAACGGCGACGTGTACTACAGCGTGCGTGCCTTTCCGGCATACGGGCGGCTATCCGGGAAAAGCCTCGATGAATTGCGCGCAGGCGAGCGCGTGGATATCGATCCCAACAAGCGTGATCCGATGGATTTCGTGTTGTGGAAAGCCGCCAAGCCCGGCGAGCCGGCATGGGCATCGCCATGGGGGCCGGGGCGTCCCGGCTGGCACATCGAATGCTCCGCGATGAGCGCGGAACTGCTCGGCAGGCATTTCGATATCCACGGTGGCGGCCAGGACCTGCAGTTTCCCCACCACGAAAACGAGATCGCCCAGTCCGAGGGTGCCCATGGCTGTACCTTCGTCAACTACTGGCTGCATAACGGCTTCGTCCGCGTGGACAACGAGAAGATGTCGAAGTCGCTCGGCAATTTCTTCACCATCCGCGAGGTGCTGGCGAAATACGACGCCGAGGTGGTGCGCTTTTTCATCCTGCGAGCCCATTACCGCAGCCCGCTGAACTACTCGGATGCGCACCTTGATGACGCCAAGGGTGCGCTGACGCGGTTGTACACGGCGTTGAAGAATGCACCTGTCAATATGCCCGCCCCAGACTGGACACAGCCGGCCGCCCAGCGTTTCAAGGCGGCGATGGACGACGATTTCAATACCCCGGAGGCGCTTGCCGTCCTGTTCGAACTGGCCGGCGAGGCCAATCGCGGCGATATCGCCGCCGCGACGGCGCTGCGCAGCCTGGGCGCGGTGCTCGGCCTGCTGCAACGCGAGGCCGCGGATTTTCTGCAGGCCGGGAGCGCGACCACCGGCCTGTCCGAAGCCGAGATCGACGCTTTGATCGCAGCGCGTCAGGCGGCGCGCAAGGCGAAGGATTTTGCCGAGTCCGACCGTATTCGAGACACGTTGGCGGCGGCCGGCATCGTTCTGGAGGACGGCGCCGGCGGGACCACCTGGCGCCGTGCCTGAACGGCCTGGCGCGGGCAGGGGGGTAGTGTGTACCGCCACGGCAGGATAATGGCCGCATGACATCCCGTGCTCTCGTCTTGGTAGGCGCCATGAATTGGGACAGGCCCGATTGGCGCGGCAGCTTCTATCCGGAAGACCTGCCGGATGATTGGATGTTGTCTTATTACAACACGCAATTCCAGGCGGTCTACCTGCCGGCGGCTGTGTGGCAGACCGCATCGGATGCGATCTGGGCGCAATGGCTTGGCGATACTCAGGACGGATTTTGTTTCGTGCTCGAGCCGGGCGACGCCGGGACGGTTCCACCGGTTTCGCCCCGCGTCCTGCTGGCGACGTCCGCATGGGCGGCGGCGCATGTCTGGTGGCTGGACCCAGCACCAGACATGCGCACACTGGCGCAGCGCATTGCGCAACAAGCGACAACCGGCGAGTCGCTCTTCGTCTTCAGCCAGAGTGGCGACCTCGTGCAACTGGAGCGGGTGAATAACCTGAAGCAGGTCATGGGTTATTGAACAGGCGGGAAAACGCCTGCCAATGGCGGCGGAGGGCCTAGCTTCGGTAGAATGCGGCCTCAACTAAAAAACAGGCCCGATTTCTTGCAAAACGATATTCTGGTCGAGATCGAAGATGCTGTATTTGGCTATGGCGCCCGGCCGGTTTTGAAGGGCATCAACCTGACCGCCAAACGGGGGCAGGTCGTGGCCATCATGGGCAGCAGCGGTTGCGGCAAAACCACCCTCCTGCGTCTGATCGGCGGCCAGATCAAAGCCGGCCGGGGCACAGTGCGTGTGGCAGGCGAGTCGCTGGGTGAGCTCGACCGGGCCGGCCTCTACCGGGTACGTCGCAAGATGGGCATGCTGTTTCAGTTCGGTGCGCTGTTCACCGACATGTCGGTGTTCGACAATGTGGCTTTCCAGCTGCGCGAGCACACCGACCTGCCGGAAGACGTCATCCGCGACCTGGTACTGATGAAGCTGCATGCCGTCGGTTTGCGTGGTGCCGCCCACCTGATGCCCGCCGAACTTTCCGGCGGGATGGCGCGGCGCGTGGCGCTGGCCCGTGCGATTGCGCTGGAACCCTCGCTGGTGATGTACGACGAGCCGTTTGCCGGCCTTGATCCCATTTCACTGGGCGTGACCGGCAATCTGATCCGGCGCCTGACCGACACCTTGGGGCTGACTTCGCTGGTGGTTACGCACGACGTGCAGGAATCGCTGAAAATCGTCGACTACGTCTATTTCGTTTCCGAAGGCGTGATCGTGGCAGAGGGCACGGCAGCGGAGATCCGGGCGTCCGGACTCCCCTATGTGCATCAGTTCGTGCATGGCGAGTCCGATGGACCGGTACCGTTCCACTATCCGGCACCGCCCTACGTCGACGACCTTAGGTTGGGAGCGCAGAGTGCTTAAGCAGGCTATCGAAAATCTGGGCAATCACACCATACAGGGCGTCTGGCGCATCGGCTTCGCCAGTCGTTTCTTCCTGTCGATGCTGCTGCATTCGGGAACCGCGTTTCGCCGCTTTGGCTTGACCATCCGCGAGATGTACTTCACCGGGGTGCTCTCGCTCATCATCATCCTGGTGTCGGGCTTGTTTGTCGGCATGGTGCTCGGCCTGCAGGGCTATGAAACCCTGCAGCGCTACGGCTCGGAGTCGGCGTTAGGCACGTTGGTGGCGCTGTCCCTGGTGCGCGAGCTGGGGCCGGTGCTGGCCGGGCTGCTGTTCGCCAGCCGCGCCGGGTCGGCCATCACCGCGGAAATCGGCCTGATGAAGGCAACCGAGCAGTTGTCGGCGATGGAAATGATGGCTGTCGATCCGATCGCTCGCGTGGTGGCGCCACGCTTCTGGGCTGGGGTGATTTCGATGCCGCTGCTGGCGGCATTGTTCTCGGCCATGGGCGTGCTGGGCGGCTACCTGGTCGGTGTGAAGCTGATCGGCGTGGACGAAGGATCGTTCTGGTCGCAGATGCAGGGGGCTGTCGATTTCGAGCAGGACATCCTGAACGGCGTCATCAAGAGTGTCGTGTTCGGTATTGCCGTCACCACCATCGCGCTGTTCGAGGGCTATGATGCGCCGCCTACCGCCGAAGGCGTGTCGGGCGCCACCACGCGCACCGTCGTGACCTCCAGCCTGGTCGTGCTGGCACTGGATTTTATCTTGACTGCATTCATGTTCCGGGGACTCAATTAAATGAACAGGACCGTACTCGATTTCTGGGTGGGATTATTCGTCATCGCGGGCATCGGCGCGTTGCTGTTCCTGGCGCTCAAGGTTGGCAGCATGAGTACCGTAAATTCTGCAGACAGCTATGAAGTCATTGCCGACTTCCAGAACATCGGCGGCCTCAAACCTCGTGCACCAGTCAAAAGCGCGGGGGTGGTCGTGGGCAGGGTGGCGGATATCCGCTTTGACAATGAAAAATACGAAGCTGCCGTCACGCTTCGCCTGGACAAGCGCTATGCTTTCCCTAAGGATACTTCAGCGGCCATCATGACTTCGGGCCTGCTGGGCGAGCAATATGTCGGGCTGGAAGCCGGCGGCGACAGCCAGAAACTGAAAGACAAGGATCGGATCCTGATCACGCAGGACGCGGTGGTACTGGAAAATCTGATCGGCCAATTTTTATACGGTAAGGCTCAAGAAGGGGCGCCAAAATGACACGCAACACTCTGACCCGCACACTCCTGGCAGCTGGCATGCTGCTGACCGCTCTGCCTGGCGAGGCCGAGACCATCAACTTGCAGCAGGCTGTGGAAATGAGCCTGGCAGCCGATCCGCGCATCAAGGAACGCGAGCAGGTAGTCGAAGCCGCACGCGGCATGGTGCAGGAGGTTCAAGGGAATGCCGGCTGGCGGCTCAGCGCCAATGCATTCGTCGGGCTGGCACCGCAAGTCGAAGGCGGGTTTTATCAGGGCGGGAGCTTTAGCGGGACCGTGCCGCGCACCGATGGAGACGAATTCCATGGCTTGTCCGATTGGACGCACCTCGATTTCGCGCTGATCAAGCCGCTCTTCACCTTCGGCAAGATCGAACATTACGGCGAGGCCGCGCAGGGCAATGTCGACCTCAAGCAGGGTGAACTCCGGCAAACGCGTACCAATACGGTGTACGACACCAAGCGTGCCTATTTCGGCTATCTGACCGCGCGCGATACCCGGGTTTTTCTGGAAGACATGCAGGACCGGCTGAACCAGTCCATCGAGTCGGTTCAACGTAATCTCAAGAAGGAAAACGGTGAGTCCAAGCAGTCCGACCTGTATGCGTTGCAGACTGCGAAAGGCTTGCTCTCCAAGTATGTGAATCAGGCACGTGCCGTCGAGAAAATCAGCCTGGACGGCTTGAAAGTGTTGACCGGCGTGGGCCTGAAGGAAGACCTGACCGTGGCGGACGAGCGCATCGCGCCGGTACCCTTCCCGCAGATCGATCTGGCCGAATTCCAGGCGCGCGCCCTGCAGGACCGTCCGGAAATGCAGCAGCTCGAAGCCGGGTTGCGCGCCCGCCGCGCCCTGGTGGCGGCCAAGAAGGCGGATCGCATGCCGGACGTATACGCAGGTGTGATTGGACAGTTCAACTACGCTTCGCAGCGCGATCGTCTGGATAATCCCTACATCAACGATCCCTTCAACGGGGGCGGTCTCACGCCGGTGGTGGGCGTGAAGTGGGATACGATCTTCGGAGCCGCTAATGCGCGCGTCAATCAGGCCCAGGCCGAGCTGGAAGCGCTCAACCACAAGAAGGCGTTTGCGGTGGCGGGTATTCCGTTCGAAGTGGGCGAAGCCTATATCAACGCCCAGGCCAACTTCAATGCGCAACGCGAACTGAGCGACGGTGCCACGGCCGCGCGGCGCTGGATGGTGGCGTCGCTGGCCGATTTGTCAGCCGGGCTGGAAAGTGCCGACAAAGTGGCCGACGCGATCAAGAGCTATGTCCTGGTGCAGACGGAATATCTGCGTACGGTGAACGACTACAACATGAATGTGGCGCAATTGGCGCGCCTGACGGGTGAACTCAAGTAACGCGATCGCGTCTACTTCATAACCGATTTCCCGTATATCCATTAAATTCGAATAGGACATAGTTATGTTGCGCACGTTTTTTCTGCTTCTGGCGCTGGTGTCGGGATTCAGCACCCCGGTGCTGGCCGCAGATACGCCGCCCGATGTGCTGGCGCGCAGCACCACGCAGGAAGTGCTTGCCATTCTGAAACAGGACAAGGAGATCCAGAGCGGCAACCTGAACAAGGTATACCAGCTGGTTGAAGCCAAGATCCTGCCCAATTTCGACTTCAATCGCATGACCCAGCTGGCCGTCGGCAAGCACTGGCCGCGCGCCACTGCCAACCAGAAGCAGGCGCTGGTGACCGAATTCCGGAATCTGCTGGTGCGGACGTATTCCAGCTCGCTGACGGCCTTCACCAACCAGACAGTCGAATTCAGGCCGCTGACGATGAAGCCGGACGATACCGACGTGACTGTGCATTCTGAAATCCGCCAGCCCGGCGGGCAACCGATCCCCATCGACTACAGCATGTACAAGACCAGCTTCGGCTGGAAAGTCTACGATGTGTCGATCGACGGCGTCAGTCTGGTCACCAATTACCGCGCTTCCTTTGCCAGCACCATCCGTCAGAGCGGAATCGATGGCCTGATCAAGACTCTGGCCGACAAGTCCGCACGCAGCGCGCCCCAGCCGGCGCCGCGCTCCGGCTCGTGATCGCATGCGACGACACATGCTGTCGCATCGCCGGTGCGGTGACGGTCGACAGTGTGGGCGGTCTGCTGCGCGAATTGCAGCCCCAGCTTGCGCGCGGGGTTGAAACCCTGGATTTCAGCGAGGTCGAGACGGTCGATTCGGCTGCGCTCGCGCTCATGTTCAGCGCCATGCGGCAGGCCCGCCAGGCGAACCGTACGCTGACCTGCACCGGCCTGCCGTCCAGTTTCACCACTTTGGCGGAGCTGTACGGCGTATCGGATCTGCTGCCGACATGAGCCAGGCGACACCCGCCATCCACGTCGACGATCTGCGCAAGCGTTTCCGCACTACCCAGGCCTTGGACGGCGTGTCGCTCGACATCCAGCCGGGCGAGTTCTTCGGCCTGCTGGGTCCCAACGGCGCCGGCAAGACGACGCTGATATCCATCCTCGCCGGGCTCACCCGTGCCGATTCCGGCCAGGCCGCCATCATGGGCCACGACGTGGTGCGCGATTATCGCCAGGCGCGCCGGGCGCTCGGGGTAGTGCCGCAGGAATTGGTCTACGATCCCTTCTTCAATGTGCGCGAAACCCTGCGCATCCAGTCCGGCTACTTCGGGCTCAAGCACAACGACGGCTGGATCGACGAGATCATGCATCATCTCGATCTTGCCCAGCATGCCGACAAGAACACGCAAAGCCTGTCGGGCGGCATGAAGCGTCGCCTGCTGGTGGCCCAAGCGCTGGTGCACAAGCCGCCGGTCATCGTGCTCGACGAGCCGACGGCCGGGGTCGACGTCGATTTGCGCCGTTCGCTGTGGGAATTCATCAGCCGCCTCAACCGCGAGGGGCACACCATCCTGCTGACCACGCACTACCTGGAAGAAGCCGAGGCGCTGTGCGGCCGTATTGCGATGCTGAAGAGCGGCCGGGTCGTCGCCTGCGATACCACGCGCAACCTGCTGCAATTGACCAACGAGCATTGCGCGCAACTGCGGCTGGACAGGGACGACGTGCCAGTCGTGTGGCAGGACCGCCTGCTGCGCGACGCGGAGGGTAGCTGGCGCATCAATTTCAGCGAGTACCTCGAACTGGAAACCCTGCTGGCCGACCTGCGCGGCGCAGGGGTGCGCGTGACCGAAATGCACTTGCAGGAACCGGATCTGGAGGATGTCTTCACGGACATCATGAAGCGCACATGAACGGATTCTTGGCGCTGTTTTACAAGGAACTGCTGCGCTTCTGGAAAGTGGTGGTGCAGACCGTGGTCGCCCCGGTGGTGACGGCGCTGCTGTATCTCCTGATCTTCTCGCATGTTCTTGAAGCGCATGTCGAGGTCTATCCCGGCGTTTCGTACACCAGCTTCCTGGTGCCGGGGCTGGTCATGATGAGCATGCTGCAGAATGCCTTCTCCAACAGCTCGTCCAGCCTCATCCAGTCGAAGATGCAGGGCAATATCGTGTTCGTGCTGCTGCCGCCACTATCGTATCTGGAGTTCTTCCTGGCCTATCTCGGCGCGGCGATCCTGCGCGGGCTGATCGTCGGGCTCGGCGTATGGGTAGTGACCCTGTGGTACGCGCCATTTCAACTGCCGCATCCGGTTTGGCTGTTGGCGTACGCGCTGCTGGCCTGTGCCATCATGGCTGCGGTCGGCATCGTGGCGGGTATCTGGGCGGAAAAATACGACCAACTGGCGGCGTTCCAGAATTTCCTCATCCTGCCGCTCACCTTCCTGTCCGGCGTGTTCTACTCGATCCACTCGCTGCCGCCTTTCTGGCAGGCCGTGTCGCGCGTGAATCCCGTGTTCTACTTGATCGACGGCTTCCGCTATGCGTTTGTTGGTCAATCCGACACCGATCCCGGGCTCGGCCTGCTGGTCGCCGGGGCCTGCTTTGTGGCAATATCCGCCCTCACTCTGATGCTGCTGAAAAGCGGCTACAAACTCAGACACTAGATTGCGAAAGACGAGCGAGGCAAGACAAGCATGGTTACTCCCGACGACATCAAAGGCTGGATCACCGAGAAACTGCCGTGCGACCACATCGAACTGGACGGCGACGGCCAGCATTTCCAGGCGGTCATCGTCAGCCCGGCCTTCAGCGGCAAGAACATGATCCAGCAGCACCGGCTGGTCTATGATGCGCTGGGCACCCGCATGCACGCGCAGATCCATGCGCTGTCGATGAAGACATACACTCCCGAAGACTGGGCCGCCCGCTGAATGGATGCGCTGCTGATTCACGGCGGCAACCCGCTTGCCGGTGAGGTACGCATTTCCGGCGCCAAGAATGCCGCGTTGCCGATCCTGACGGCGAGTTTGTTGACCGCCGACCCCTTGCGGCTCGGCAACGTGCCGCACCTCAAGGACATCAGCACCATGCTGGCGCTGCTCGGCCACATGGGCGTGCGCGTCACCCTGGACGACAAGAACCACGTCACCCTGTCCGGCGAATCGATCCCGCACAAGGAAGCGCCCTATGAAATGGTGAAAACCATGCGTGCCGCCATCCTGGTGCTGGGACCGACGCTGGCACGCTTCGGCGAGGCACGCGTCTCCTTGCCCGGCGGCTGCGCCATCGGCTCGCGCCCGGTCGATCTGCACATCAAGGGCCTGCAGGCGATGGGCGCCGACATCAACATCGAGCACGGCTACATTCACGCCCGTTGCAAGCGTCTGCAGGGCGCCCGCATCCTGATGGACGTGGTGACCGTGACCGGCACCGAGAACCTGATGATGGCCGCCGCGCTGGCCGAGGGCACGACCGTGCTGGAAAACGCCGCGCGCGAACCCGAGGTGGTTGACCTGGCTCGCTGCCTGACGGCGATGGGCGCGAAGATCGAGGGGGCGGGCAGCGACGTCATCACCATCGAGGGCGTCGACCGGCTGCACGGCGCCGAGTATGCCGTCATGGCCGACCGCATCGAGACCGGCACTTTCCTGGTGGCCGCCGCGATGACGGGTGGGCGCGTGCGCACCACTCACGCCCAGCCCGATACGCTGGAAGCGGTGATAAGCAAACTGCGCGAGGCTGGGGCTCAGGTAAGCGTTGGCGAGGACTGGATCGAGATCGACTCCGATGGCAAGCTGAAGGCAGTCGACGTGCGTACCGCGCCGCACCCGGCCTTTCCCACCGACATGCAGGCGCAGTTCATGGCGATGAATGCCGTCTCCGACGGCGCGGCCAGCGTCACCGAAACCATCTTCGAGAACCGCTTCATGCACGTGCAGGAATTGCGCCGCCTGGGTGCCAACATCGAGGTATCCGGCCACACGGCGCTGGTGCGCGGCGTGCCGCGTCTCGATGGCGCCATCGTGATGGCGACCGACCTGCGCGCCTCGGCCTGCCTGGTGCTGGCCGGGCTGGTGGCGGCGGGCGAGACCACCATCGAGCGCATCTATCACCTTGATCGCGGCTACGAACGTATCGAGGAAAAACTGACGCAACTGGGCGCGCGTATCAAGCGGGTGCACTGAATTGACATCCCCAAGCCCGTTCGGGCTGAGCTTGTCGAAGCCCATGTGCCCAGTAATATGAACCTTGCAGGCAAGCCCTTCGACAGGCTCAGGGCGAACGGCAATTTTATTGAAGCGCCCTGACGGCGGAATATTCAAACATGAGCAACACCGGCATCACGCTGGCCCTGTCCAAAGGCCGCATCTTCGAAGAAACGCTGCCACTGCTGGCGGCGGCCGGCATCACGCCGACCGAGAACCCCGAGTCCTCGCGCAAACTCATCATCGGCACCAACCGTGCCGACGTGCGGCTCATCATCGTGCGCGCGAGCGATGTGCCGACCTATGTGCAGTACGGTGCCGCCGACCTCGGCATCGCCGGCAAGGACGTGCTCAACGAACATGGCGGCAACGGCCTTTACCAGCCGCTCGACCTGCAGATCGCCAAGTGCCGCATGATGGTCGCGGTGCGCGAAGGCTACGACTATGCCGGGACGGTGAAGCAGGGCGCGCGCATCCGCGTCGCGACCAAATACGTCAATGCGGCACGTGATCACTTCGCGTCCAAGGGCGTGCACATCGACCTCATCAAGCTCTATGGCTCGATGGAGCTGGCGCCGCTGATCGGACTGTCCGACGTCATCGTCGATCTCGTTTCCACCGGCGGCACGCTCAAGGCCAACGGGCTGATTGCGGTCGAGCACATCAGCGACATCAGTTCGCGCCTGGTGGTGAATCAGGCCGCGCTCAAGCTCAAGCGGGCTCTGATCCAGCCGGTGATCGATGCGTTCGCTTCGGCTGTCGCCGCCGGCAGCGTGCGTTAAGGCGTTCTGCACGCCGTGACGATCGAAACCCGCCGCATGGCAGGGAATTAGCATGTGTGGGATTGCAGGCGTCGTTTCAGCCAACCCGATCGAGGCGGCCCTACTCGACGACATGGCGCGGCGACTCGCCCATCGCGGACCGGACGGGCAGGGTAGGCATGTGGCGGGCAATGTCGGCCTGTTGCATACGCGGCTAGCCATCATCGACCTGGAGGGCGGCGCGCAGCCGCTCTACAATGAGGACCGCAGCCTCGTCCTGGTCGCCAACGGCGAGATCTACAACTACCGCGAATTGCGTTCCGAACTGGAAACGCTCGGCCACCGCTTCGCCACGCATTCCGACTGCGAAACCATCCTGCATGGCTACGAGGCCTGGGGAATCGCTTTCCTCGACCGTCTGCAGGGCATGTTTGCCTTTGCGCTCCACGATGTGCAGCGTGGAGAACTGATCCTGGCGCGCGACCGGCTGGGCATCAAGCCGCTTTACTACTGCCGCGATAGCCGAGGGCTGGCGTTTGCATCCGAGATCAAGGCGCTGCTGCCCTGGTTGGGGAAACCCGAGGTCGATCCTCAGGGTCTTGCGCAACTCCTGCAGTCCAATTTCACCTGCGCGCCGCGAACGCTGCTGCAAGGCGTGGCGAAATTGCCGCCCGCGCATCTGGCCCGGATCGATACCCGTACCCTGACGATCGAATTGCATGCCTACTGGTCGCCGTTGCAGGTCACCCCGCTCGATCTTGGCTTGAACGATGCACTGGAACGCTTCGACGTCTTGATGCAGGACGTGATGGACATCCATATGCGTGCCGACGTCCCGCTGGGCCTGTTCCTCTCCGGGGGCGTCGATTCTTCCTTGCTGGCCGCCCTGCTGGCGCAGCGGATGGCTGAGCCCCTGCGTACGTTTTCGGTGGGCTTCCCGGGCAGTTCGGTGCACAACGAGCTTGACGCGGCACGGCGTGTCGCCGAGCAGTTCCATACCCGCCACAGCGTATTCGAGGTGAGTGCCGACGACATGCTGAATTGCCTGCCGCGCAGCGTCTGGGCGGCCGACGACCTCACTGCGGACTATGCCAATTTGCCGGTGTCGATGCTGGCCGAACAGGCTGGCACAGAACTGAAAGTCGTGTTTTCCGGCGAAGGCGGGGATGAAGTGTTCGCGGGCTACGGGCGTTATCGTTCACCCTGGGTCAAGCGAGCCTGGGCGGCGATGCGTGTCCCCGGCAGCGGCGGCTTCCGCAGCAAGGGCGTCTTCGACGGGGCTCGCCCTGCATTGTTCAGCCCCCGGCTGGCCGAAGCCTTGCCCGGCTGGCGGCAACCCTTCCAGCAGGCGTGGCAGCGCACCCCGCAGCAGTGGACACGGTTGCAGCGCATGCAATGCGTGGATCTGGAAACCTGGCTGCCGGACGACCTGCTGACCAAGGCCGACCGCATGCTGATGGCCTGGGGCATCGAAGGCCGGGTACCGTTCCTCGATCACCGGGTGGTCGAATTCGGCCTGGCGTTGCCGGACGCTTACAAGATCGAGGGGCGCACCGGCAAACGTTTCCTGCGGCTGTGGGGCGAGCGCTATCTGCCGCGCGAGCATCTATGGGCGCGCAAGAAAGGCTTTACCGTGCCGGTAAACGACTGGCTGCGCGGCGAACGGCTGCAGATGCTGCTCAAAGTCTTGCCGAACGCCGACGGGATTCGTACCTGGTTCGACCCGTCCGAGGTCCGCAAGCTGCTGCGTACACAACAGCAGGGTGGCCGGCATGGCAGTGCGATATGGACGCTGCTCAGCTTTGCCGTCTGGTACCGCATCTTCGTCGAAGGAGAAGGAGCAAAACCCGCCGACCAGTCGGACCCGCTGGCTTTCATTGCATGAAAGTCCGGAGTCGTGCGGTACTATCCACCCTGCCGGATGCACGGTGCATCCGTCGATAAAGTCTAGCGATGAAATCCTTTTTCCGCCCCGCAACCTGGCCACCCGTCGTCCTCGCCTGGTCGTTCCTCCTGCTGCTGCCGTTTGGCCGTTCGTCCGAGTTGCCCGTGTTCATCATGGCCATCCTGGGCGGCATACTGATCTGGCGGCATGGCAAGCAGGTCGTGTGGGAAGGCGGCGCCAAGACCTTCAGCCTGCTGTTCCTGTGCATCTGGATTCCCATGGCGCTGTCGGTGCCGGATTCCATCTGGTTCTCTAAATCGCTCAGTACCGCGCTCACCTATCCGCGTATCTACTTTGCCGGCATCTATCTCATCTGGATGCTGCACGAAGATCGCGCGCGCCAGCGCCTGTTCAAACTGTCGGCGTGGCTGCTGCTTTTCTGGACCCTGGATGCCCTAGTCCAGGCCGCAGTGGGCTACGACCTCATCGGCTATGCCTACCCCGAACGGCTGAATGGATTGTATGGCCCGCACGATTGGAAGCTCGGCCTCACGCTTGCCATGCTGTCGCCCATTGTGTGGGAATACGTTTCCCGTCATGGTGCCAAATGGCAACTGGCTTTGGCCTGGCTCGGCACCGCAACAGTCGTTCTGCTTGCCAGCAACCGCGAAAGCTGGATCGTCTTCGCCATTGCCACCCTGATGTGGAGTTGGGTGTACGCCAGGCGGCTGGGTTTTCATCCGGCCCGGCTATTGGTTCCCATTGTGTTGATCACCGTCGTGGCAGGGTTTGGAACCTATCAGGTCAACCCCAAGTTTGCCCAGCGCATGAACCAGTCAATTGAAGCGATGGACTTCAGTTACGAAGGCCTGAACGCCGCCAGTTCCGAACGCCTGCATTTGTGGCGCAACGCACTCACGGTGCTGGAGCATTATCCGGTTAACGGCGCGGGTGTCCGCGCATATCGCTATGCCTATCCCCAATTTGCCGAGGCGGGGGATCCTTTTCTTAGCCCTGACGGGACGGGGCAGATCTATGCTCATCAATTGTTGCTTGAGGTGGGGTCTGAAACCGGCGTGATCGGTCTGACGGGACTATTGGGTTTCTTTTATGTTTTTATTCGATCGGGGCGCGGAACGGCCAATAATGATTCATTGACATGGGTAACGTGGTTGGGTGCGTTTGCATGGCTGTTTCCATTTAATACACACACTGCGCTTTATTCTGCGTATTGGTCGTTGTTGATTGGGTGGTTGATTGCTGTTTCGTTTGCGCGTGCGCGTTATTCTGAAAATGAGTACTAATTTAGATCATTGAATTCGGTTTTACGAGATGCTGAGCTTTGAACATTCTGCTCAATAACGGTAATAACCAGTTCGATTCGAAGATTGCTTCGGGAGCCAATTGATGGCTATAGATAGAAGCGCAAAAATTTATGTTGCGGGATACATCGTGGTTTGGTGGGGTCGGTCATCAAGCGGCGTCTCGAAAAAGGGGGCTACACTAATGTTATTGGCCGTACATACAAAGAACTGGATTTATTGAACCAACAAGCAACTAACAAATTTTTTGACCAAGAACGTCCTAAGTACATGAAACCTCTGCTTAACACCGCGAAGCTGATGCGACGCAGTGTTAAGCAGATGTTTGTCAATGTTATGCCGACGAACTTGTATGGCCCAAATGATAATTACGATTTGGCAAATAGAAACCTCTGCTTAACTACTGACGAATTTGCATAGTCCTGATATAACGGCCCCAT